>OGRY01000393.1_pt1 | contig 37085 bp, 28 predicted proteins | sample 1553551 | NCBI WGS metagenome assembly OGRY01 (sample SAMEA2580101, study PRJEB22360) | human gut metagenome | biome: human gut; feature: human-associated habitat; material: faeces | place: Denmark | collected 2008/2010
TCTTTCAAGTTCTTGCGCTGCCTTGTATTCGCGACTGCCTTCTATTACCATATTCCAAATATTTAAGAGGTTTATAAATAAAAAGAGCACCTGTATGGATGCTCTTTGTTTTTTCTGTATTTTAATGTACTACTTCATTGTAATAATCTTGTATATAGTCCAAATAATCATCAAGAAGAATACAACAGGTGAAATTGCACACATAACAAGTAACAAGATAGTCCAAGATATAACGACTAGTAACGCTTGTAACATAATCTTTTGAGTATTAATAGGTAATGAATAATCAAGGGACACCCTTATTATATGGATGCCCCTTTTAAGTACTCTGTAATACCACTAACTAAGAAACCATTGGTATTTGTCATCACCATGTAAAGCGGAACATATACCCGTTGCAAGTTCTGTAGCATTATAGGCTCTATCCAAGAATGAATCTATATAGCTACTCTTATTTGCACCTGTGAGCAAGTTGTAGAACTTCCACATAGACAAATCATTCCCCAAGCTGCCAAAGTTCTCATCATTGATATACGCTTTAGCCACATTGTTAACCTGTGTATCAGTAAGCAACATTTTAGGTATATCTTTCTGATAGCCTTGCGGTAATGATTGATAAAGTCTCATTCTTCCAAGTAGTTGGCAGAACTGATGCTCCGTCATACTGGTATTGCCTAAAGACTGCATCAAATGTATGTGTTTGGCTGCATCGTATTTGTGGAACATTTCCAATACCGCTTGATATAAATCCCTTGTATTGGTAACTTCCAAGCAACTAAGATAACCGTCCGTAGATACACATAGATTTGTGCAAACCTTACAAGTAAAGCCAATAAACACTTTAAACCGCTCTGCACCTTTCTTTGAATAAAGATTGGTATGGTTATAAGCTCTTACACCACCAATAGTAAGGGTTAGCCTGTTTCCGTTCACTGTCTCATAGATAGTAGGAACTTCAATAACAAAAGCGCACCTCTCGTAGTAGATAGTCTTGTCACTTTCTAGTAACTGATTGGCGGGCTTATGTATCGCTTCGGGAATCCTACCTTTGATTACATGAGAAACACGAATATCTGGCGATTCAATCTGTTCACCGCTAAAGAATGTATTGGTTGCATCCTGTACCGCTTCAATGAAAGCCACATGAGATAATGTAGCTTCGTTGTCCTTTGCGAATACGGGTATAATACAATCATTCCTTAGATGCTCCAAACTGGCTTCAATCGTATTAGCTTCAATGAATAGAGGTCGTTTCTGCTTAATAATTGGCTCTTCAATTATTACCGCTTCTTCTGCATATTCACCAAAGTTTCTACTAATTCTCTGTACTGGCATAATCTGTAATGTTGATTCCATAATCTGTAATTTATTTAGTTAATATTAGAAATTCCTCTGTCTGAAAGCTAAGCAAGCCACAATCAGTATTAATAATCCAATAAAGAACTGTGGCATTAAGACTACTGGCACAATTAGAATTATTCCAAACGTCAATAAAATCTTTAAATTCTCCATACGCATAATAATAGATTAGTAAATAGTGTATTTAAGGACAAAATGAGGGCTTGACATGAAGTACTATTCATTCACTTTCCTTTGTGCATCTTTATATGTAGACATATACCAATCGTTGATAAGTCCGCACATTTCAGAAGTTCAAAAGGTTTGTGGGCTGAATGGCAATTCATGTAATCCTTTCATTTTTCCTAATAATGGGTAAGGGGGTGTTAGTAGTTACACCGCTATAGAGTGCATAATATATACCTCATGCTCACTGTCTGACTAATAAATCCATTTTATCAAAGCATAGTATCTCAATAAGATGGATTTTCTAAAATTAAAGAGAGGGGAATAATAGTAGGTATTCTATCTATATGCCCAAATAAGTACTGTGTTTTTTATTTTGATTTAGAACAGTTTGGCTTAGTTCTTTTCCAATAAATGTACTATATTTGTGTGTTAGATATTAAATGAGTTCTTATTACATAAGGGAAAGCAATAAATGAAACTAACAGACAAAAGATTGTGGTGGTTTGAAGGCATAATGTTAATATGCGGTATCTTATCTTCATATTTGTATGCTTTGAATTTTGGTATATGTATTTCACAAATACCAAGCATTGTTGTATTCTATACATTAAGTTGCTTACTAGGTAGTATAATAGCTTGGAAAGTTTATAAAAATAATGGTGTTTGGAAACTGCTCTGTTACGTTTTCTTGTTCTCCACCATTATATATTGTACTATCGACATGATACTAAGGGTTGTATATCCCAATCCCTATGGAAATTTATTTATGTTATTTGCAAACGGACTTCTTTATTGGTGCTTGTGTTCCATATTTCCAATAATTATTCTTGTATTTGGGGCTAAAAGAATCTTAAGGCTATGAAACTAACTGATAAAAATATCTGGAAGTATGAGGGTATAATATTACTTTGTTGTATAATTGCGATGTTACTTCATCCTCTTTCATTCATGGAAATTACTTGGCTGATAGAGGGTTCTGTTATTCCAACCTATCTATGCTCATACTTATTGGGTAGTATTATTGCATGGTTATTTTACAAAGGTAATTCTTGGTGGAAGTTGGCTTTACTTACATTTTTCTCCATAAACATTTTGTTCACATGTTTAATGCAAATAGAAGTCTATGACTGTGGGGATGCAATGACATGGCTCATGTTTACAACAATGAATATTTTTAATACATTGCTATCTGCTGTATTAATATGTGGGTGTTGTTACTATATCCAAAAACGATATAATATATGGAATTAACGGGTAAAAGATTCTGGATATTAGGATTACAATTGATAGTTATTGTATCAATCCTGTCATGTACAACAAAGAAAATAAGCTCTCCTGTTGCTTTAGGGAATATATTTACACCTGCGTTTTTTCAAACAGAGGAATACTTATCTGTAATAGACTATTTAGGTAAGAACTTGTGTTTACAGGATGAAATGGAACGATATACATACAAAATTTGTGTAAAGATTGATAGTTTGGGATTTGTTAAACAAGCTACGTTAATAGACGTAGTTCAACATTCGCATAATGATTCTATTTTATTATATACACTACTCAATATGCCCCAATGGCAACCTGCTAAAGAAAACGGTAAGAATATTCATTCGTCTGTTAAATTTCTCTTGCACTTATCTCCAAATCACTAAAAATAAGTATGAATTGTTATTTTAGGGGATTAATAGATTAAATATTTCACTTTATCAAAGCATAAACTCCAAATAAAAAACACTTCCTCAATAAAAGGGGGGGGATGAATTTCAAGTACCCTATATTTTTGAGTTGGGGATATAAAAGAATCGCATTAGAATATAAGTAATAATTCTTATGAATGTTTTTGAACGCATTTGCATAAATAAAAGAATAAAATATGTATTGTAATTATTATTTGCATTTAATATATTTGCAACATAAATGTCAATAACTAATAAAGCTAATAAATTATGAAAAGGAATCTATTTTTATTATTGTTTGCAATTGCGACTTTATCCACATTCGCTCAAACAACATCTGAACATCTAACATTTAAAGGTGTGCCCATTGATGGAACCTTGACTGAATTTGTGTCAAAGTTAAAACAGAAAGGGCTTACTCACATTGGCACAGAAGATGGAACTGCCATATTAAAAGGAGATTTTGCAGCATACAAAAACTGTACAGTAGCTGCTATAGCTTTAAAACAAAAGAATTTAGTTGCTAAGGTTGGAGTAATGTTTCCTTCTTTGGAAACATGGTCGTCACTCTCAAATAATTACTTCTCCCTAAAAGAAATGCTGACTAAAAAGTATGGTGAGCCAGAAGTTTGTATTGAAGAATTTCAGACTAAAATTATGCAAAATGACGATAATTCTAAAATACATGAAGTAAGAATGAATAGGTGCAAATATGTTACAGGATATACCACAGAGAAAGGAGACATTGAATTACAGATTAAAGGTAGTTTTACGGATGGCTGCTATGTAACACTTATTTATTTTGATAAAATTAATGGCGAAGTAATCGAAGCGGAAGCTATGGAAGATTTATAAATTGTGCCGTATGAGAAAAATTATCATTTTATTGTTTGTATTTATTTGTTGTTTGACATCATGCTCAAATCAATCAATAGCTACAGATAAAACGGAGAAAGCAAATAGTCCAGAACCCGTATGTAATGCAACTTATCAATTATTTCCCACACAAAACATGTGGACTTTCATTAAGCTGAATACTAGGGATGGACGAATGTGGCAAGTTCAATATGATGTTAAAGGCAGTGAACGTTTTGAAGTAAATCTTAATACCACCTCATTTGCTACTAAGGAAGAGGAAAGGGATGGTAGATTTACTCTTTATCCTACCCAAAATATGTGGACTTTTATTCTACTAGACCAAATTGATGGTAGAATGTGGCAGGTTCAATGGTCAATGAAGGAAGATTCTCGATTTGTCATTCAGATATAAAATAAAAGCTCCAGACCACTAATAAGTTTGGAGCTTTATTCTTGTCCTGTTCTGTCATATTGGTAGATTCTTATTCAAAGGTAAATACCATCTTGCCAAGTTCATAGCCACTAACAGTTTTTCCATCTATCTTCCTGCTTGCCTTCTCCACATTGTAAAGAGTACAATTCTCTATCAGGGTAGCTTTGGGGGATAACTTGATTCCCAATCTGCCAAACTCATCCTTCAATTTGCTTTTCAAATCCTTATTGCTGATAAAGCCAGGCTGATATATAGCCAAGAAAACTTTATCAACTTGTTTCTTGTCCTCTACAGCTTTTAGCATCTTCTCCCTGTTCCATCTAAGAGTATTCATTTCAGATTCCTTCAAATACCTTTTGATTAGTGGAAATTCTGGATATTCCTGTTCATAAGATTCAGAAGGGGAATCCAGATAATCTTTTAGTAATTGCTCATAACTGACAGTCATAGCCTTTGCCAGTTTTATATTGAAATCCTCCCATTCATTCTGGTTGGTAAGCTCAAATTTCTCTGATTGCATAAAACTGTCCCTGATGCTGATTCCATCCTTGTATGTCTTCCTTAGTTCCTGCTTATAAATGAAGGATTGCTTTTTCAGATTGTTATACACCATCTTGCCATTAATGATGGAGACTAGTTCAGTGTCTAGGTTCATCCTCTTAATATAGGTCTGTCTCTCTTCCTTATCCAACTTACTCCATCCGCTTAACAACTTGTCAGCTTCCTTCTCCTTATCCTGCATCATCATTTCAAACTCTTCATCGCTCATAACATTCTTATTGGTGGAGAACAGATGGACTATCACATTCCTAAAGATGTTCTGGTATTCATCATTGATTCTGATTCTGCCTGCTATCTGTTCCATAGTAGTACTTATATCCACCAAAGTCTGTGTTCTGTATGCGTCACTGGCTACTATTATCAGCCCGTTATTGGTGAAAAGGTTGCATCCCTGAAAGCATTTCTTTGTAAAGAAATTAATCTTCTTATTGGGACTACTGACTGATTCAATCTGGTATTCGCCCAACAGTTTGTTATTTCTAATCCTGTCAGCACAGCATATCTTCACATCATCTGGATTCAGCTTCAACGTATCTGCTATCTGCTTGATACTGGTTACAGAATTGATGAAAATATATAGTTCTTCCACCTTGCTGACATTGCCGTTTATGTCTGGGAGTGATATGCCTTCATCCAAAAATATCTGTATGAATCTAGCCAGTCCTTTGGTTAATTGCGTGACCTTGTATCTGATAGGAGTTATTTTCGTCACTCCATTCCATTGGACTTTGTAATGTGGAAGCTGTTTCAGGAAATCTATCTCAAAGTCAAGGTCAATTGGAGTGGCAGACAGAAAAGAATAATGCCTGAACTTCTGTATTTCTTCCATCAAGCCATTAATTGCATCATATCTGAAATCCATGTCTTCCAAAATTAAATGGTATTCATCTACCAAGACTTTCCACCCTTCTGTACTGCTCAACCATCCAATTAATTTGGGCAGACTGTCATAGGTCACAGCTATCTTATATGTGGTATTGTTTTTGATATACTTCCTGAACTGGTATTCTCTTATACCGCCATAACATTTGAATACTTCATACCTGTTATTCTTATCTGCTGCTATGCTATCCACCAAGTCCTTGAACGGACATACGATAATATAGTTGCTACTGCAATTTGCAGCCACATAAGTGCCACCTACATCTGTCTTTGTCTTGTTTACGATGCCAAAAGGAATACCATCTTTAAATCTTTCTAATTCGCCCAAATATCGGGCATTGCCACCATTAATGATTTCTTGTTTCATTGTGTTTAGATTAACTTAGATTTATAAAATTGTAATCTGTGTATTTGAAATATCTGACTTTAGATTAAGTTTAAGTAGGGTTATTTTTTTCTTCCTATATAGGGACGCTTTGAAGAAAAACTCGTCCATAAGAATAAAATAATAAGCGTATTACTACGCCTATTACTTTACCGCTGACTTAGCATAGTCAAGCAATCTAAATGTTATGTCTTGTATTATATCGTTTATGGCGGAAGCGTCTTTTAAAACTTTAGTTTAAAAGTTTTATGAAGAAAACACCTCTTATTATGTTAGCTTGGCAACAGGGTTAGAACTAAAAAATCATTCCTGTTCCTGTTTATGATGCGGTAGGTAGATTGTGTAGGTCTTGCCTTGAACCATTTTGCGCTTTTTGATGTATCGGTCAGTAGCCCAAAGTCCAATGTGCAGCCTTGTGTCCTTGATACCGTGCTCTAGTGCCACTTTACGAATGTCTGCGTAGGTCAGTTCTTTCATTTGAAGTAGATTTAGGTTTGTAGTGGTGAATCTGGGTGACGAGAAACTCGGTCATTTCTGACTTTCAATCACATTGCAAAGGTATAAAGTCCCGACCGCATCACCAAACGACAAGTCGAAATTGTGGAATATTTGAGTTGAGGATGCAATAAAGCAAAAATTCTCCCCTTAACCGTAGCTGTTCGGGGAGAATATGATGTTCAGGCTTACCAGAAGCCTTGATTTCCAAAAAAACTTGTCAGCCCTGATTCCTTTTATCCAATAAGGCTGTAGTGATTTCTTTTATATTGGTGAATCTTTCCTTATCCAACAAGCCTATTTCCAAAGCCTTATTGATAAACTGCATAATTGCATCCTTACTGATACCAATCTTAACGCACTTGATAATCATTTCCCTAAAACAGTCATGTAGGTCTGACTGCTTCCCAACAGATAACTGTTTCACATATTGTTTTGCCACATCAGAATCAGAAGTGGAAGATTGGGAGAATTTTTCTATCTCGCTTACAAGGGACGTGATTTCATTGTCATAGCTACACAGTTTCCCATTTTTCAAATGACCTACCTGTGATTGTAGTTCAACAGCCCTATTGATTTTAGATGCAAAAAATTGAGTGTCTAACAGAGTATCGAAGGTGATATTATTAGTTACGCTTGCAGTTGAAATTGGTTTCTTAACCGTTTCTTCTTCATTCATAGTAGTATCTACCATGTTGTTTGCCTCTTCAATCTTGAATAATGTACTACCTTTGATTTTCTTTAAAGAATTAATGAGCCTTGTCCCTTTGTCATTTACAGTTTCGTGCAAATAAACATCGTCTATCATTGTGGTATCTGTATGCGCAGTTGCTATTATAACATCTTCTTTTGATACACCCAAACGACACATCAAAGTGATAAAAGTATGTCTTGCAATATGAGTATGAATCATTTCAAATAGTTTCTTTTTCTTTTCAACTACATCTTCGCCAATCTGTTCAACATAAATAACATCGCTATCTAATCCAACTTTTTTACAGACCTGTTTTATAGTTCTATTTAGTTTAGCCTCATTTCTCCTAACTATCTTCTCATCTTCTATAAGTAAATCTATATGTTTGAAACCTGTTTGCTTATACCTCTCTAATATTTCTTTCACTACAGGAAAGAGATACAATGTAGCTTCTTCTCTAGTCTTCTGAACAGTAAATGAAATCACTTCATTTTCATCGTCCAACAGAGTTATAGCATATTCTCCTTTAAATATTTTAGGTAAATCTGAAATACGCTGTCCCAACAAACATTGACAAATAAATAAATCTCTGGCTTCTACTTCCCTAGGTTTTAAGTTTGTATAGTTATATATAGCGAGTAATTGCTTTTCTGTCAATGGAACTTGTTTACTTTTCTTCTGTTCTTTAGAACGTTCATCTCTGATAGCAACAAAAGAATTTATATTTATGTTAGCTTTTATCTCTTTGTCTCTATTAGCATGATTGATTAATGTTCTGATTCCTTTTATCTTGTTTAGATGCGTTGCTATACGACGAGGATTCAAATCTAATAAATATTGTTGATAATCAGTTAAAGTATCTCCATTAATAGCGGATAAGCGATTAGGAATACTTTTAACTTTCAAGAAAGCTTCAAAAGCACTAATATAACCTAGATATATTTTCTTACTACTATCTTCCTTCACATACTTATCCACCATTTTTCTAAATACCAGAGTTGCTGATAAATGCATTTCTTTCTCCATATAATTACGACATTTCAATTTAGGATTAATAGCTTGTCTCATTTCCTCAAAAAGAAAATCTATCCTTTCCAAGTTCTCACAAAGATAATTCTTCTTCTCTTCAAAGATAGCAAGAAGCGACCTTATTTTTTTATTGACTATCTCATTATTGCGATTATCCAGCCTTGTTTGCCCGTTGCTGATAGTGGCTATCTGCTTCCGCTTATTCCATTGCGTTGGATAAACCTTGGCGCCAATATTGACCTTGTATTGCCTCCCTCTAAAGGTAAACAGAGCGTAAATAATGGTTGGCATATTCTTCTTTGTCTGCCGCAAATTGAAATTTAAACTGAAATCTAAAAATACCTGTTCACTCATCTTTGTTATTACCAAGTGTTATTAAAATCGGTTATTACATTTGGTTATTAATGAGATATTTTAGAAGGTATGTCCGTATTGTAACCCCTTGCACAATATATTGAAACAAACTTTTGCTATGTCGTAAAAACAAGCTATCTTTGCACAGTTTTTTGAGAATATTAACCTCAACGATAGATATATAGAAGATATGTTGACTGCAAAAGAAATCAGAGATTCATTCAAGAATTTCTTTGAGTCGAAAGGACACCACATCGTTCCGTCGGCTCCCATGGTGATAAAAGACGACCCTACCCTGATGTTTACCAACGCGGGTATGAACCAGTTTAAAGATATTATTTTGGGTAACCACCCGGCGAAATACCAAAGAGTCGCGGACTCTCAGAAATGTCTGCGCGTAAGCGGAAAGCACAATGACCTGGAAGAAGTCGGACACGATACGTACCACCACACCATGTTTGAAATGCTCGGCAACTGGTCCTTCGGTGATTACTTCAAAAAAGAAGCAATCAACTGGGCATGGGAATACCTGGTAGAAGTACTGAAACTAAATCCGGAACATCTCTATGCCACTGTATTTGAAGGAAGCCCCGAAGAAGGACTGAGCCGTGACGACGAAGCCGCTTCTTACTGGGAGCAATTCCTACCGAAAGATCATATCATCAATGGCAACAAACACGATAACTTCTGGGAAATGGGTGATACAGGACCTTGCGGACCCTGTTCCGAAATTCATATCGACCTCCGTCCTGCTGAAGAACGTGCAAAAATCTCCGGTCGTGATCTAGTCAACCACGATCACCCGCAGGTAATTGAAATCTGGAACCTTGTATTTATGCAATATAACCGCAAAGCAGACAGTAGCCTCGAACCGCTTCCGGCAAAAGTAATTGATACCGGTATGGGATTTGAGCGCCTCTGTATGGCGCTGCAAGGCAAAACGTCCAACTATGATACGGACGTATTCCAACCGATGCTGAAAGCGATTGCTGTCATGTCAGGCACAGAATACGGAAAAGACAAACAGCAGGACATCGCTATGCGCGTGATTGCCGACCATATCCGCACCATCGCTTTCTCTATCACAGACGGCCAATTGCCCTCTAACGCAAAAGCGGGTTATGTAATTCGCCGTATCCTCCGCCGTGCTGTTCGTTACGGATATACTTTCCTCGGACAAAAACAAGCATTCATGTACAAGTTGCTTCCGGTATTGATTGATAACATGGGAGACGCTTATCCTGAATTGATAGCACAGAAAACCCTGATCGAGAAAGTTATCAAAGAAGAAGAAGAAGCATTCCTCCGCACACTGGAAACCGGAATCCGTCTGTTGGACAAGACAATGGAAGATACCAAGGCTGCCGGAAAAACAGAGATCAGCGGCAAAGATGCCTTCACCTTATATGATACATTCGGTTTCCCGCTCGACCTGACAGAGCTGATTCTCCGCGAAAACGGAATGACTGTAAACCTCGAAGAATTCAACGCGGAAATGCAACAGCAGAAACAGCGTGCACGTAACGCTGCCGCTATCGAGACAGGCGACTGGATTACACTGAAAGAAGGAACAACGGAATTTGTAGGTTACGATTATACCGAATATGAAGCCTCTATCCTCCGTTATCGCCAGATCAAACAAAAGAACCAGACTTTGTATCAAATCGTATTGGACTACACTCCGTTCTATGCAGAAAGTGGTGGCCAGGTAGGTGACACGGGTGTATTGGTCAGCGAATTTGAAACGATTGAAGTAATCGACACCAAGAAAGAAAACAATCTTCCGATACATATTACCAAAAAGTTACCGGAACACCCGGAAGCTCCGTTCATGGCTTGTGTAAATACCGACAAACGCGCTGCCTGTGCAGCCAACCACTCGGCCACTCACTTGCTGGACGCTGCTCTCCGCGAAGTATTGGGCGAACACATCGAACAAAAGGGTTCATTGGTCACTCCGGACTCACTGCGTTTCGACTTCTCTCACTTCCAGAAGGTGACAGACGAAGAAATCCGCCAGGTGGAACACATCGTTAATGCAAGAATCCGTGCCAATATTCCTTTGAAGGAATATCGTAACATTCCTATCGAAGAAGCAAAAGAGCTGGGTGCTATCGCTCTTTTCGGCGAAAAATACGGTGACAGAGTACGTGTGATTCAATTCGGTTCTTCTATTGAGTTTTGTGGAGGTACACACGTAGCCGCAACAGGAAACATCGGCATGGTGAAGATTGTCTCAGAAAGTTCCGTTGCTGCCGGTGTCCGTCGTATCGAAGCTTACACAGGTGCACGTGTAGAAGAAATGTTGGATACTATCCAGGATACGCTCAGCGATCTGAAGGCACTCTTCAACAACACTCCTGACTTGGGAATTGCTATCCGCAAATATCTTGAAGAGAATGCCGGTTTGAAGAAACAAGTGGAAGATTTCATGAAAGAAAAAGAAGCGGCCTTGAAAGAAAGACTGTTGAAGAATATACAGGAAATTCATGGCATCAAAGTAATCAAGTTCTGTGCTCCTCTACCCGCAGAAGTGGTGAAGAATATTGCTTTCCAGCTTCGTGGCGAAATTACAGAAAACTTATTCTTCGTAGCCGGAAGTACGGATGCAGGCAAACCGATGTTGACAGTTATGATTAGCGATAACCTCGTAGCCGGTGGTCTGAAAGCAGGTAATCTGGTGAAAGAAGCTGCCAAACTGATTCAAGGTGGCGGCGGCGGCCAGCCTCACTTTGCAACAGCCGGAGGCAAAAACGCTGACGGGTTACCGGCAGCAGTTGAAAAAGTACTCGAACTTGCAGGAATCTAAGAGTAAGTAAATAAATAAAATAAATAGAGTGTGTCTTAAGGTAGGAATTACTGTGAGACACACTCTATTTTTTATATCCAAATCCGGACGCAGAGAAGGTTTGAATCAAGATACCAAGGACTCGGTCTCCGACACCAGTGAGGGACATCTCCGATATCGGGAAGCACAAACACAATTATAAAGTCTATCTTCCTCACTTTAAAAATATTGCGTATATAATATAGGGTTGTCACAGTTTTTTTCTACCTTTGCACGCAGATTAATTATTTTTCTTATCCTTCAAATAAATAAAATAAATAATCACTAATACCCAAAGAACGATGAGAACACCCACTTGTCTATGCCTGCTGTTAATCTGCATGCTGATTTCTTGTACCCCTACACAAGAGAAACATGAAATAGATTACACATCTTATGTAAATCCATTTATAGGAACAGACTTCACCGGAAACACTTATCCGGGCGCACAAGCGCCATTTGGAATGGTACAACTTAGTCCGGATAACGGACTCCCCGGCTGGGACCGCATCTCCGGATATTTCTACCCGGACAGCACGATTGCCGGATTCAGCCACACGCACCTCTCCGGTACCGGAGCCGGAGATCTGTATGATATATCTTTTATGCCTGTCACGCTGCCTTACAAAGAAGCAAAAGCTCCACTGGGCATTCACTCCAAGTTCTCCCACGATGACGAAAGCGCCTATGCAGGCTATTATCAGGTACGCCTGACCGATTATAATATCAACGTCGAATTGACGGCAACCGAACGCTGCGGTATCCAACGGTATACCTTTCCCGAAGCTCAATCCGCTATCTTCCTGAACTTGAAGAAAGCGATGAATTGGGACTTTACCAACGACTCTCACATTGAGGTGATAGACTCCGTCACTATCCAAGGTTACCGTTTCTCTAACGGCTGGGCACGAGATCAGCACATCTACTTCCGTACCCGCTTCTCCAAGCCTTTCGAGAAAATAGAACTGGATACAATGGCTATTGTCAAAGAGAACAAACGTATCGGCACAGCTACTATCGCACGCTTCGACTTCAACACTCAAGAAGGCGAGCAGATACTTGTCAGCACAGCCATTTCCGGCGTCAGCATGGAAGGAGCTGCCAAGAACCTGCAAGCTGAAGTCCCCGAAAACAACTTCGACAAATATCTGGCTGCAACCAAAGCTAACTGGAACCGCCAACTCGGAAAGATTGAAGTAAAAAGTGACAACGAAGATGATAAAGTGAACTTCTACACAGCTATCTATCATTCAATGATCGCCCCGACAATTTATAGTGATGTGGATGGAGCTTATTACGGTCCCGACAAGAAAGTACACCAAGCCGACGGTTGGGTAAATTACAGCACTTTCTCCTTATGGGACACGTACCGTGCCGCTCACCCGCTTTTTACCTACACCGAACCGGAGCGTGTCAACGATATGGTGAAATCCTTCATCGCTTTCTACGAACAGAACGGACGTCTGCCGGTATGGAACTTCTACGGCAGCGAAACGGACATGATGATCGGTTACCACGCTGTTCCGGTGATTGCAGACGCTTATCTGAAAGGAATCGGAGACTTTGATGCGGAAAAGGCACTGGCTGCCTGCGTAGCAACTGCCAACCTGGACAATTACCGGGGCATCGGGCTTTACAAAAAATTAGGATATATACCTTATAACGTGACGGATAGCTATAACGCAGAAAACTGGTCGTTATCCAAAACACTGGAATATGCTTTCGATGACTACTGCATCGCCGAAATGGCACAGAAAATGGGCAAGAAAGATATTGCAGACGAATTCTATAAACGTTCGCAAAACTACAAGAATGTCTATAACCCGGCCACTTCATTCATGCAACCGCGTGATGACAAAGGCGTCTTTATCAAAGATTTCAAAGCAGACGACTATACTCCGCATATTTGCGAAAGCAACGGATGGCAATATTTCTGGTCTGTACAGCATGATGTTGACGGACTGGTCAATCTCGTAGGAGGCAAAAACCGGTTTGCGGAAAAGCTGGATAGTATGTTTACCTATCATCCGTCCGAAGATGACGAGCTCCCACTTTTCAGCACAGGAATGATCGGTCAATACGCGCACGGCAACGAACCGAGCCACCACGTTATCTACCTGTTCAATTCGATAGGATTCAATGACCGGACTCAATATTACGTGGCAAAAGTAATGAATGAGCTCTACAAGAACGAACCGGCCGGCCTTTGCGGCAATGAAGACTGCGGACAGATGTCGGCATGGTACGTATTCAGTGCTATGGGATTCTATCCTGTAAATCCGGTCAGCGGAAGATATGAAATAGGCACTCCCCTATTTCCGGAAATCAAGCTGCATCTCGCCAATGGCAAGACTTTTACAGTACTCGCTCCGAACGTAAACAAAGAAAATATCTATATCCAGTCAATCAAAGTGGACGGCCAACCTTACGATAAGACTTATCTCACCCATGAACAGATCATGAGCGGAGCTACTGTGGAATTCGAAATGAGTAACACCCCTAAAGCAATAGGCGTCATATTCGAAGAAAAGAATCCATAAATAAAACCAAACTTAACTGACCGAGAGCATGAACGAAAACTTCGATATTACTTATAAAGCACTGTTCCGCAGATACTATCCCAACCTGATTTTCTACGCCACCCGTCTGGTGGGTGAGGAAGAAGCGGAGGACGTAGTGCAGGATGTATTTGTAGAATTATGGAAGCGGAAAGACACCATAGAGATAGGAGATCAGATCCAAGCCTTTCTCTATCGTGCCGTTTACACCCGTGCTCTCAACGTCCTGAAACATCGCAATGTGGAAGACGGCTACTGCGCCGCCATGGAAGAAATCAACCAAAGGCGTGCCGAATTCTATCAACCGGACAACAACGAAGTGATCCGGAGGATTGAAGACCGGGAACTACGGAAAGAAATCTACGATGCAATCAACGAACTTCCGGACAAGTGCAAAGAAGTTTTCAAACTCAGCTATCTGCATGATATGAAAAACAAAGAGATAGCCGATGTCCTCGGGGTTTCACTACGCACGATAGAAGCACATATGTACAAGGCACTGAAGTACTTACGCAGTCGTCTAGATCCTCTTTGGATCATTATAGTCTTATTTTTGTGCAAGTAAGCTAAGTGTTTTTAGGTTCTGAATTGTATTATTTATATGAAGGAAAAGAAAATGAGAAATCTAAGTGAAGACATAATGAATAAATATTTGACTGGGCAATGCTCGGAAGAAGAAATCATCGAAGTAAATGCTTGGATGAAAGAATCGGAAGAAAATGCCCGTCAACTCTTTCGCATGGAAGAAATTTATCATTTGGGTAAATTCGACCGATATGCCGACGAACAACGGATAGCTCATGCTGAAAAGCTGTTATACAAAAAGTTGGACGAAGCAAAAGGGAAACAGGCCAAACTACTGCGTATGCATCGTTGGATGAGATATGCTGCCGTTATTGCCGTCATTCTTCTTATGGGAGGCGGAGCCGGGTACTGGTTCTATCATAACGGGGCAGACCAGCAATTAATGGTCGCTGTTGCCAACGAAGGTATCGTAAAGGAAGTGGTTCTACCGGACGGTACCAGAGTCTGGCTGAACAACCTTGCGACCTTAAAGTATCCACGCGAGTTTTCTGAAAAAGAACGTAATGTCTATCTGGAAGGAGAAGCCTATTTTGAGGTAACAAAGAACCGTCATAAACCATTTACCGTACAAAGCGACGCTATGCGTGTACGTGTATTGGGAACCACATTCAACTTTAAATCCGATAAGAATTGCCGGGTAGCGGAAGCAACACTGATTGAAGGTGAAATTGAAGTGAAAGGCAATAAGGAGGAAGGGCAGATTATTCTCGCCCCCGGCCAACGTGCCGAGTTAAACAAAAAAAGTGGACGGTTGACTGTGAAACAGGTGGATGCTAAGTTGGACGCCGTATGGCACGACAACCTGATTCCATTCCAAAAGGCCGATATCTTTACCATTACGAAAGCACTGGAACGTTTTTATGACGTGAAGATTATCCTGTCACCGGACATCCGGGCGGATAAGACTTACTCCGGTGTACTGAGAAGAAAGTCGACGATCGATTCTGTGCTAACGTCATTACAAAACTCTATACCTATTGATTATAAAATTGTAGGAAGCAATATCTTTATTTCCCCGAAATAAAGGGATTGCTTTCGGCAAAACTAAAAGCTATTACTACCATGAAACTAAAAACATTCCTGATAGTAGGATGTTTAGGAGGATTCTTCGCACTCAACTCCTGTACAGCTCCCACTAATGAGAAAGATTATAGCGTTTTTGTCAATCCCTTTATCGGTACCGGCGGACACGGGCATACGTTTCCCGGAGCAGTAGTTCCGCACGGAATGATCCAGCCAAGCCCGGATACCCGGATTGATGGCTGGGACGCCTGTTCAGGCTATTATTATGAAGACTCTACCATTAACGGATTCTCACACACGCACGTCAGTGGCACAGGATGTTGTGACTACGGCGACGTACTACTCATGCCGACTGTCGGCGAACAGCGATATCAGACCACTGATCCGCAAAGTCAGCAATTAGCGTATTCCTCCGCCTTCTCGCACGAGAATGAAACGGCAGAACCGGGATATTATTCCGTTTTTCTGGACACTTATCAGGTAAAAGCCGAGATATCGGCTACCAAACGTGGCGCTATCCATCGCTACACCTTCCCCGAAAGTTCCGAAGCCGGATTTATTCTTGACTTGGATTACAGCCTGCAACGGCAGACTAATTCCGACATGGGGATCGAGGTTATCAGCGACACGGAAATCTGCGGACATAAGAAAACAACTTATTGGGCTTTCGACCAATATATTAATTTCTATGCCAAGTTCTCCAAGCCGTTCTCTTATACGTTGGTGACCGATTCTATCACTATGGATAACGGCAAGCGGCTTCCTGTCTGCAAAGTTTTATTACACTTTAATACCACCAAAGATGAACAAGTACTGGTTAAAGTAGGTGTATCTGCCGTCGACATAGCCGGTGCACGCAAGAATGTAGAATCGGAGATACCCGGCTGGGATTTCGATAAAGTGCGCAAGAATGCACGCTCCGCTTGGAATCAGTATCTGTCAAAGATAGATATTACGACTCCCGACAAGGACGACAAAACGATCTTCTACACCGCTCTATATCATACGGCTATCAGTCCGAACCTGTTCACGGACGCAGATGGACGTTACCTGGGAATGGATCTCGAAGTACATCAGGGAGATACAATCAATCCCCTGTATACTGTATTCTCTCTATGGGACACCTTCCGTGCACTGCATCCGTTAATGACAATTATCGACCCGGATCTGAACAATCAGTTTATCAATTCGCTCATCAAAAAACATCAGGAAGGCGGAATATACCCGATGTGGGATCTGGGCTCCAACTATACCGGTACTATGATTGGTTATCATGCCGTTCCGGTCATCGTGGATGCATATATGAAAGGTTACCGTAATTTTGATGCCAAAGAAGCATACAAAGCATCTCTGCGCGCTGCGGAATATGACACTACCGGTATTAAATGCCCGGCCCTGGTGTTACCCCACCTTATGCCGAAAGCCAAATATTACAAGAACGCAATCGGCTACATTCCTTGTGACCGTGAAAATGAATCGGTAGCCAAAGCGTTGGAATATGCATACGACGACTGGTGTATTTCTATCTTCGCTGAAGCAATGAGCGACTTTGAAACAAAAGCCAAATACGAACGTTTTGCCAAAGCCTACGAGTTTTATTTCGACAAATCTACCCGCTTCATGCGCGGACTGGATTCAAAAGGTGAATGGCGTACCCCGTTCAACCCACGTGCCTCTACTCACCGCAGCGATGATTATTGCGAAGGAACAGCTTGGCAATGGACTTGGTTTGTACCTCACGATGTAGATGGATTGGTTAATCTAATGGGAGGTGAAGACGCTTTTGTACAAAAACTCGACTCACTGTTTACGGTAGATTCATCACTCGAAGGAGAAATGATTTCGTCAGACATCAGCGGCCTTATCGGACAATATGCGCACGGCAATGAACCGAGTCATCACGTCATTCACCTGTACAACTACGTCAACCGCCCGTGGAGAACACAGGAACTGGTAGACAGTGTTTATCAAAGCCAATATGCCAACAGTACAGACGGACTGTCAGGTAATGAAGACTGCGGACAAATGTCTGCCTGGTATATACTCAATTCTATGGGATTCTATCAGGTATGTCCCGGCAAACCGATATATTCTATCGGACGTCCCGCCTTCGACAAGGCAGTTATTAATCTGCCCGAAGAAAAGACATTCAGTATCGTAGTAAAAAACAACGAAAAGAAGAACAAATATATTGAAAGCGTAACACTGAACGGCCAACCGTTGAATACCCCATTCTTCCATCATCAGGATATTGCAAACGGAGGAACAATGGAAATCAAAATGACCGCCCAACCCACGAAATGGGGAGTGAGATAATACGTTTGATTGCTTACTATTAAAACATATACGCCATGAAAAGACTATTAATAATAGTTTGTGTACTTGCTTGCACATTCTTTGCCAAAGCCAAAGACCGGACACAGTATGTCAACCCGCTAATGGGTTCCCAGTCTACTTTCGAATTATCAACAGGTAATACTTATCCGGCCATTGCCCGTCCCTGGGGGATGAACTTCTGGACTCCGCAGACAGGAAAAATGGGTGACGGCTGGCAATACACTTATACCGCTAACAAGATTCGCGGTTTCAAGCAGACGCATCAACCCAGTCCGTGGATTAACGACTACGGACAGTTCTCTATCATGCCCGTAGTAGGCAAACCGGAGTTTAACGAAGAAAAGCGCGCAAGCTGGTTTGCCCACAAAGGGGAGATCGCCACTCCTTATTATTATAAAGTATATCTCGCCGAACATGACGTCGTGACGGAAATGGCCCCGACGGAACGCGCTGTCCTTTTCCGCTTCACTTTCCCGGAAAATGAACATTCTTATATCATAGTGGACGCTTTCGACAAAGGCTCGTATGTCAAAGTGATTCCGGAGGAAAACAAGATTATCGGCTATACCACCCGCAATAGCGGAGGAGTTCCCGAAAACTTCAAGAATTACTTTATCATCGAGTTCGACAAGCCTTTCACATACAAAGCAACAGTAGCCAATGGCAATCTTCAAGAAAACGTTACCGAACAAACAACTGACCATGCCGGAGCTATTATTGGTTTCCGGACACATAAGGGCGAACAGGTGCACGCAAGGATTGCTTCTTCTTTTATCAGCTTCGAACAGGCGGCTGTCAACATGAAAGAACTGGGCAAGGACAATATCGAGCAAGTAGCCAAGAAAGGAAAAGAAGCATGGAACCAGGTATTAGGAAAAATTGAAGTGGAAGGCGGCAATCTGGACCAATATCGTACATTCTATTCCTGTTTATACCGTTCACTCCTGTTCCCGCGCAAGTTCTACGAACTGGACGCGAACGGCCGGCCGATTCATTACAGTCCATACAACGGACAAGTATTGCCGGGATATATGTATACCGACACAGGTTTTTGGGATACGTTCCGATGTCTGTTCCCGTTACTAAATCTGATGTATCCTTCGGTTAACAAGGAGATGCAGGAAGGGCTTATCAATACATATAAAGAAAGCGGGTTCTTCCCCGAATGGGCAAGTCCGGGACAAAGAGGATGTATGGTAGGCAATAATTCGGCTTCTGTTCTGGTAGATGCTTACATGAAAGGCGTGAAAGTGGACGATATAAAAACGCTGTATGAAGGATTGCTGCATGGAACAGAGAATGTACATCCTGAAGTATCTTCAACAGGACGCTTGGGACATGAATATTATAACAAGCTGGGATATGTACCATACGATGTGAAAATCAACGAGAATGCAGCACGTACACTGGAATATGCATACGACGACTGGTGCATCTACAAACTGGCTAAAGAACTGAAACGCCCGAAAAAAGAGATCAATCTTTTTGCAAAGCGTGCCATGAATTACAAAAATCTCTTCGACAAGGAGTCTAAATTAATGCGCGGACGCAATGAAGACGGTACATTCCAGTCACCATTCTCTCCATTGAAATGGGGCGATGCCTTTACAGAAGGAAATAGCTGGCACTACACCTGGTCTGTGTTCCATGATCCGCAAGGGCTAATCGACTTAATGGGCGGAAAAGAGATGTTCGTCACTATGATGGACTCCGTTTTTGCTGTACCTCCCGTATTCGATGACAGTTACTATGGACAGGTGATTCATGAAATTCGCGAAATGACCGTTATGAATATGGGTAATTATGCACACGGCAATCAGCCTATCCAGCACATGATTTATTTATATGATTATGCGGGCCAGCCCTGGAAAGCCCAGTACTGGTTGCGCCAAGTCATGGACAGAATGTACACTCCGGGGCCTGACGGTTATTGCGGCGACGAAGACAACGGACAAACTTCCGCCTGGTATGTATTCTCTGCATTAGGTTTCTATCCTGTTTGTCCGGGAACGGATGAATATATCGTAGGCGCTCCTTTATTCAAGAAAGCCACACTTCATTTTGAGAATGGCAACAGTTTGGTGATTGATGCCCCGAACAACAGTAAAAAGAACTTCTATGTCAATTCGATGAACGTAAACGGCACTGACTATACTAAAAATTATCTTCGCCACGAAGAATTATTCAAAGGTGGTATCATCAAAGTAGATATGAGTAATCAACCGAATATGAACAGAGGTACGAAAGAAGAAGATATGCCTTATTCTTTCTCTAAAGAGCAATAATCCTTTATTCAATAGTGTGCCGCTATTTCAATTGCTGTCCTTCAGTTCACTTCTGAAAGCGGCTATTCATTGAGATTTCGACTAAAAGTGGTAGTCTGAAAGTAAACTTCTTTGCTTTCAGGCTATTTTTCAATAAGTTTTCACTACTTTTGCTCAACAAACATCTACAAATCATGGAAGAAAAAATTGACTTTGCAAAAGTCCCTTATCAATATTCGATGTGCCTTAACCGACAATGCCCCCAAGCAGGTACCTGCCTAAGACAACTTACAGAACAAAGCGTACCGGAAAACATAGAGCACTGGATTATCATCAGTCCCAAATATCTGTCTACCGTGAAAGGCGGCTGTCCCCATTACCGTTCCAGTACAAAAGTACGATACGCCCAAGGATTCATCGGAATCTTAGAGAATCTACCTTATAAACAAATGCAAACCGTTATCCTACACCTAATGAACTATTTAGGACGTAGAACCTACTATCGTGCCCGTAAAGGCGAACGTTTACTCTCTCCTTCCGAACAACAGCATATACTGAATATCCTCAGAAACTGCGGAGTTACCACCACACAAGAATTTGATGCATACGTTGAAGACTATGACTGGTAATCCGGTCTCTCAATTGACATAACTGCAACACAGCATTGGCACAACTGTGCCACGGGCTTGTCACAACAATGACACCGTGGTGGCACAACTGTGCCAAGCCCATGTCACAACTCTTAAATGAGAAGCACTGCAATGATAGTACAAAGGGATTTACACACGAAATCATAATACTCTTAATTATATAAAGAAAAAAAGATAAATTAGACTAAGTGTTTATTGCGTTAGCATTGTTTTATTTATAAAAGAAGAAAATAAGACTTCTTTTATTAGTTCAATAATTTTTATACAACCATTAAATTAAATGTATGGAAAGCAATCATTCTATTCAAAAGTCGAACTTACTTCGAGCTTTATTGGTTTTAATTTTCATGGCAATCCCATTACAATGGGCTACCGCACAGTTGACATTATCAACTACACGCACAAACTTAGGAACTGTTATTAAACAGATACAGTCCCAGTCTAAGTATCAATTCTTTTATAACGACAAGTTATCTGCCACCCAAGTAGAGGCAGTGAATGTAAAAGACGCTTCTTTAGAACAAGTCCTCAACTCTCTTCTGAGCGGAACAAGCATTTCGTACAAGGTAGAAGACAATATTGTATACCTGTCAGAAAAAAATGCACAGCAAACCAACCAACAACAAGTTGGCCAGGAACACACGATTACCGGACAAGTCATCGATACTAAAGGAGAAATGCTGATTGGTGTTAGTATCCTGCAAAAAGGAACAAGTAATGGTACCATTACAGACATGGATGGCAATTATACCCTCAAGGTCAGCGGTGAACAACCTGTATTGGTATTTTCCTATATAGGATATAAGACATTAGAGATTCCGGGCAACAAACCGACTCTCAATGTCACGATGTCGGACGATACTCAAGTTATCGATGAAGTCGTCGTTACCGCATTAGGTATCAAACGCGAAAAGAAAATGCTGGGATATGCAGTTCAGGAAATAAAAAGCGACCAGCTGAACAAGACCGGAGATCCTTCTGTGACAAGCGCTTTGCAAGGAAAAGTGGCAGGTCTTCAGATGAATACGGCAGGTACAGGTTTGGGAGGTTCCACCAAGATTACGATTCGTGGTAATTCCTCCTTATCAGACAATAACCAACCTTTATGGATTATCGATGGTGTGCCTTTCAGCGACAACAACAGTTCTGACGCTTCTTACTATGGCGGTGTAGACCGTGGCGGTGCCTCCGTTGACATTAATCCCGATGACATCGAAACCATTTCTGTACTGAAAGGTCCGAATGCTGCCGCTCTCTACGGTTCACGTGCCGGTAATGGTGTCATCCTGATAACAACCAAAAAAGGTTCAAAAAAAGAAGGATTCGGTGTTCGTTATAGCGGGAACTTCACATGGAGCACAGTAGCTGAAACACTGAAAATGCAGGAACGCTACGGTCAAGGAACAGACGGTGTTTACAATAAGGCTGCGAGCAGTAGTTGGGGTAGCGAATTGGATGGACACATGGTAGAAGCCTGGAACGGAGAACAACGTGCTTATTCTAAGTATGGAAACAAACTGGAAGATTATTTCAACACCGGTTTTGCCCACAACCATAATGTGTCTATCAGTAATGTAACCGACAAGTCTCATTTCCGTGCATCTTTCGGCAGTTCTAACAATAAAGGTTTATTCCCGAATGAGAAATTGGATAAGATAAATATTGACCTGAACGCCGGTGCAGAAATGAACCAATATCTCTCTATGGAAGGAAAAGTCTCCTTATCACGAACCAAGGCAGAAGATCGTCCCTATTTCGGAAGTTATGGAGTTATTGCACAGTTAATCGGTATTCCGCACAACGTGTCTTTGGATGATTTAAAGAATTATTCAACAGAAAACTCCGCACACGTGAATTGGGCAGGCCCGAACCCCGGATTGGAAAATCCATATTACGTACAAGACCAGCGCCATAATTCTGACGAACGTTGGAGAGCTTTCGGATACTACAACGCAAAAATCAACTTTACCGACTGGTTACACTTTAGCGCCAAATATGCATTCGACTATTACCGTACACGTGTTCAAAGCACCGACTTATCGAACGGTATCGGTAAAACTATCGAAAACATTACCGATGACCGTATGAGCCGCAGTGAGGAAAACTTCTTTGAGTCAAATGCAGAATTTATCCTTGCCGGAGACAACCGTATCGGAGAAAATTTCCGTATCGGCTACACAGTAGGTGCCAACTTCATGTATCAGAAATTTGAGACCTTGTCGGCTGAAACAAAAGACATGGTGAACAAGAACCAATGGATATTCAATGCCGCAAATATTCTGAACAGTGCTGCTGAAGCTGGACACGAACGCGCTACCAACTCTGTATTTGCATCTGCACAACTTGCATGGAAAGAGTATTTGTCAATGGACTTGACTGCACGTAACGACTGGTCGTCCACATTACCCTCCAGCAACCGTTCATTCTTCTATCCATCTGCAAACTTAAGTTTCATCATAACAGATTTTCTTCGTTCATTAGACAAGACATTACCTTCATGGCTCACATTTGCCAAAGTTCGCCTATCTGCCGCACAAGTAGGTAAAGATACAGAACCATACAACCTGTATAATACATTGAGCTATGCATTCAGCAACGGAGTGCTCAATATCACAAAATCTGATATTAAAAAGAATGACCAGTTGAAGCCGGAGATTTCCTCCTCGTATGAAGCCGGTTTGGATATGAAATTCCTCAATAATCGTCTGGGATTCGACTTCACTTATTACAACAGCCGTACCAAGAACCAGATCATGAAAGTCCCTGCACCGGCTCCTTGGAGTGGTGGTAAAATGATTAACTCCGGTTTAATTGTCAACCAAGGATTCGAATTCATGCTATATTCTACTCCTGTACAAACGAAAGATTTCACGTTCGATTTGAATATCAACTTATCCAGGAATGTATCTAAAGTAAAAGAACTGGCAGATGGCGTTGATTATCTCTTCTTCAATGGAGATGCAAATTTCCCAATCAATGTCGGTACACGCGTAGGACACCGCTTGGGTGAAATTTATGCCAAAAACCTGTACAAGCGTGATGAAAACGGTAATATGATAGTTAATAAACAAGGTCGTCCGACCAAGGTCTCCGGTGAAGACGCTTTCCAATACACATTGGATCATCCGATCGGTAATATTGAACCGGACTTATTAATGTTCGTTTCTCCATCATTCACCTACAAAGGATTTACTCTTTCTGCATTGTTCGATATGAAATTTGGTGGTGACATTGTTTCTGTATCCGAGGCAATGGCAACCAGCACAGGATTGGCAGCACGCACCGCTAATCGTGGTAATGCAGAGAATGGCTGGAAAATCGTTGCTCCGGGTGTGACCGCCGACGGTACTGTAAACTCAACAGCTATGAACGCTCAAAGATATTACACATCAATGAGTGGTATGGCCGAAGAATTCGTATACGATGCTTCATTCATCAAATTGAAAGAATTGTCATTAGGTTATTCTTTCCCGAAATCCATACTGAAGAAGACTCCTTTAACTTCACTGAACGTAGCATTCGTTGCCCGTAACTTGGCTTACCTGATGAAACATACACCGGGAACAAGTCCCGAAGGAGGTTATGACACAAGTATGTTCTCTCAAGCTATCGATTATATGTCTGTTCCTTACACACGTACATTCGGTCTTTCTATTAATCTTGGTTTCTAATCTAAACATAAAAAGAAGTTATGAAATTCTATTATAAAACACTTGCATTCGCATCTCTACTTGCTCTAGCAGCTTGCTCAGATTTTGATGAAATGAACACCAACCCGTACGAACCTCCTTATTCACCGGGTACTTCTAATACCGATGTAAGTCCTGAAGGCATTGATATTGATTATGAACTGCCTGAAGCTGATATAAAAGCATTAAAAGAAGCAGAAACTTCAATTGGTAGTTTGTTCCGTAATCTAACGAATGAGGGACCTTACAATGATTATCAGGTAACCACCAACTTAACTCATGACATTTATGCCGGCTATATGGCAAATACATCTGCCGGTTTCCATGAAAAAGCCTGCACATACGTATATACTGACGACTGGTCCAGAAACAGATGGGATCATTTCTATAATGACCGTACTGCAAACGAATATGCACAAATTATCAAAGTCTGTCATTTCGTCAATAAAGACAAATACTGGAACGAGTTCTACGTAACCCGTATTTATTATGCATTCCTCATTTCTATGCAGACAGATACATACGGTGATATTCCATTGTCGTACTACATAAAAGGAATGTTACCCCCGACACAGTATATTTCATATACCAGCCAAAAGGATGTGTACGATGCTATGTTCAAACTGCTGGATGAAGCTATCACCAACATCAAACCCGACAAAGGTTTGAACTGGGGAGAAGGAAAAGGAAGTAATGACCGTTGCTATGGAGGCGACATCAACAAATGGTTACGCTTTGCCAATACTTTACGTTTGCGTCTGGCGCTTCGTATTTCAAATGTCGATCCGGATCGTGCCCAAGAAGAAGGGAAAAAAGCAATCGAGAGTACTTATGGTTTGATGCAAAGCAATGCAGACAACATGAGAACTGTACCGAAAGTTGCCCCTATCGACAAAGGTGGTGAAGGAGGCGGCGGATCTGAAAATATCCATGCGCTGATATTCGGTTGGGGAGCGCAAATGGTTATGTCGAAAGATTTGGAAAAGGCCTATAAAAATGAATCTGAAGTATTAGATCCCCGATGCGAAATACTGTGGTGGCGCCCAAGTCCATTTTCAGATCTTAAGGAAGCCAAAGAAAGCAATAAGGACTTTGCCGGATGTCCGATTGGTAATATGGATGTACAAGGAGAGGACGCGACAAAAAGTTACTCTCCTGTAAGATGTAATAAACTGATAAGTTCGGATCATAATAAATTAGATGATAACTATTGGTTTAGCGAAGCTCGCGAACTGGTTTGGATGAGCTATGCGGAGAGTCGGTTCATGTTGGCAGAAGCTGCTCTCAGAAATTGGACGACAGGCTCAGTTGAGCAATATTATATTGACGGAATTAGAGCGTCCATGGATTACTATAATATTGATGAGGCTAAAAAACAAGCCTATATTGACGGATTGAAGAACAAACAAGATGTATCCGGAAGTGACAAGGAGAAAGCCTTGAAAGAGATCATCACCCAAAAATGGATTTCGATCTTCCCGAACGGCAATGAAGGTTGGGCAGAATTCCGCCGTACAGATTATCCTGAATTGCTGAATATCGAAGAAAACAACTCGGACGGTGACGTGCCTGAAGGTAAGTTCATCAAACGGATCAAATACCCTCAAAGTGAATCCTTTAACCCCAACCGGCCGATGGGCGACAACCAGGGAACGAAAATCTGGTGGGATGTGGCAGATACAAATAATGACAATGGTCAACGTGTACAGCCAAACAACTTCCGATAATCAGTCACTAACAAAGTGCTAAAACTCTTTGTGCCAAAGCCTGAAAAAATCTAATGACAGGAACTTGTCTTCTTAGATAGAATCAGAACAACAGTAGATTGGGAACTTCTCCTTTAATCTACTGTTTTTTTCAACTAAATCACTCCACTTGTTCTTTCGGATAATTCACCAAATACAACGTCTTCGTCGCACGAGTAAACGCCGTATACAACCAACGAAAGTAATCGGGAGTCAAGTATTCATCCGTCATATATCCCTGATCCAGGAACACATTCTGCCACTGGCCACCTTGTGCCTTATGACAAGTGACCGCATACGCATACTTCACTTGTAACGCATTATAATGTGGGTCAGCTTTCATCTTCTTCATCCGGTCACGTTTATTGGGAATATCGATATAATCTTCCAGCACTGTGTAAAATAACCGGTCATTATCCGCTTTCGGTAATGCAGGCGAATCTGAATGTAGAGTATCCAACAACAAATTAGCATCCAATTCAAAATCATTCTGATCGGGAAATCTGAGAGTGACTTCCGCAAAACGGAAGCCGTACATTTCACGGGTACGACGGACACGGCGAACAATTGCAATCTCTCCGTTGGCTATGAAATCCATTTCTTTATATTTCTCCGTCCAATAATAATTATTCTTGGCTACCATTAACATATCTCCGGAATTCAATTCATCTTCCCGCCAAAGTATCTGCGCACGTATTCCATTATTATATAAGTTCGCGCGTTTATTAGAGCGACAAATCACAATCGTCTCATCCATTCCGTCATGGTCATAACAATCGGTCAGCTTTTCTATCAATTCTACTCCCGGAACGACTTGTATATCCGGAAAGCCGGTCACTTTTATCTTTGGTAACGAATAGCATTCATCTGCTGCTATCAATTGCCGCAATTGAGTCGCATTCCACAAGATGCCGGATTGTTGCACCTGACGAACTACTTGAGTCAGATCGACCTCACGAACTTCAAGTCCATATCCTTTCAATGCATCGGCAAACAACGCGGGACTTAACTCCTCTCCCACCGGCGGAAGTTGTGCCGTATCTCCCATTAACAAAAGACGGCAACCTTGTCCCGAATACACGAACTGCACCAAGTCATCCAACAAACGTCCCGTACCGAATACACTGCCCGACAACCCTTCATTAGAAATCATCGAAGCCTCATCAACAATAAACAAAGTATTTGTAGCAAGATTGTCATTAATCGAAAAATTACTGATTTCATTAGAAAAAGACTGTTGTCTATATATTTTCTTATGGATAGTAAAGGCAGAATGTCCCGCATAGGCCGAAAAAACTTTTGCCGCACGTCCCGTTGGAGCCAGTAAAACAGACTTTTGCTGCAACTGGTTCATCGTTTTCACCAATGCCCCTACTAGAGATGTTTTACCAGTACCGGCATAGCCTCTGAGGATGAAAACTTCATCCGCCAAGGTAGACAGAAGAAACTCTAAAAGAGATTTTACAGCAATTTCCTGCTCTAAAGTTGGTTCATAAGGAAAATTTTCCTTAATTTGCCTTTCTAAATAGTTATTTATCATTTTTGTACGAGAAAAAAGTTCCTGGAACTATCGTATTTAAATTAATTTATTCTATTTTTGCGATGCGAATATAACAACTAAAAACATAATTTATCATGAAAACAGTATTTAATATTGTATTAGTGCTCTGTGCTGCTGCACTGATTTACATCTGCTACAACAGCATCATGGGTCCTATCAATTTTGAAAACGCAAAAAAAGACAGAGAAAAAGCAGTCATTGCCCGTCTAATTGACATCCGTAAAGCACAGCAGGAATACCGTATGCTTCACCACGGAATGTATGCTCCTAAATTGGACACATTGATTGACTTCGTTAAGAATCAGAAGTTGCCGTTCGTTATGAAAATCGGACAATTGACAGACAAGCAGTTGGAAGACGGATTAACTGAAAAGAAAGCAATGTCGATCATCGAAAAAGCTAAGAAGACCGGCAGATATGACGAAGTTAAGAAATGGGGACTTGAAAACTTCAAACGTGACACTATGTGGGTAGCTGTATTGGATACTATCTATCCGAAAGGATTCAATCCGGATTCTATGAAATTTATCCCTCATGGAAATGGCGCTCAATTCGAAATGAATGTTAGAAACGATACCGCTAAATCCGGTGCTCCTGTATACTTGTTCGAAGTAAAAGCTCCATACGATACTTATTTGAGCGGACTCGACAAACAGGAAATTATCAACCTGAAAGACTTAGATTCCAAATTAGGTAAATACAGTGGTTTGATGGTAGGTTCTATCGACACTCCAAACAATGGTGCTGGTAACTGGGAATAATGATTGATTTTACTAAATCAAAACAATATACTTTATCCATCCGTCTTAGTACGGATGGATTTTCTTTTTCTATCTATAACCCGATTCACGACGACTCTTTCTCAGTGATAGAAAAGGAGATTGATACGTCTTTATCTCTTACAGCCAATCTCAAGGCTGTGTTTCACGAATTGGACTTCTTAGGTCATTCTTACAAACGGGTAAACATCATGCTGGCTAGCAAGCGTTTTACGATAGTGCCATTGGATTTGTTTGAAGAAGAGCAGGCCGACCTTTTATTCTATCACAACCATCAGAAGCGGGAAAATGAAACGGTCATTTACAATATTCTGAAAAAGAATAATGTAGTTATTGTCTTCGGTATAGACAGAAGCGCATACTCTTTTCTAACCGAACAATACCCCGAAGCTCGTTTTTATTCTCAATCGACTCCGCTCATTGAATATTTCTCCGTAAAAAGCAGACTGGGCAATAGCAAGAAAATGTATGTTTCCGTACGTGAGGAAGGCATCGACATCTATTGTTTCGAACGGGGACATCTCCTGCTTGCTAATTCTTTCGAGTGCTTCCATACAGAAGATCGTATTTACTATTTGCTGTATGCGTGGAAACAATTAGAATTCAACCAGGAACGGGATGAGCTTCATCTCACCGGAACCCTTCCCGACAAAGAAATTCTGATGAACGAACTTAGAAAATTCATCTTACAGGTATTCATCATGAATCCTGCAACTAATATTGACATGCAAGCCTTATTAACATGCGAGTAATCAGCGGTATTTATAAACGAAGAAGATTTGATGTGCCCCGAACCTTTAAAGCACGTCCTACGACAGATTTTGCCAAAGAGAATCTGTTTAATGTACTCAACAATTATATTGATTTCGAGGAAGGAGTCACTGCACTCGATTTGTTTGCCGGAACAGGCAGCATCAGTATCGAACTGGTATCCAGAGGCTGCGACCGCGTTATCAGTGTTGAGAAGGAGCCGGCTCACTATTCATTCATCTGCAAGATTATGAAGGAAGTGCAGACTGACAAATGTCTGCCGATACGGGGAGATGTATTCAAGTTTATCAATAACAGTCGCGAACAGTTTGACTTTATCTTTGCAGATCCTCCTTACGCCCTAAAAGAACTGGAAACCATACCGGAGTTAATCTTCAAGAATAACCTTCTCAAAGAAGACGGATTATTTGTACTGGAACATGGAAAAGATAATAATTTTGAAGAGAACCCTCACTTCATTGAAAGAAGAGTTTACGGAAGTGTTAACTTCTCTCTCTTCAGATAAGATTTCACCACAGAATAACATTTAAAGTAGCGGAGCCAACAGACGAACAACAGACTCCGCTGCCTTCTGCCTCCATGAACGCCTTACCCAGTTTTTCAAGAATATCTGCGTGCTTTCGCGCTGATCCTGAAGGAATATTTCTTTCATCTCAAGCGCTGTCTCCACATCATACATGAAAGCATTCACCTCAAAATTATGCTCAAAGCTGCGGAAGTCCACGTTAGTGGAACCAACCGTAGAAAGCATATCATCCGAAACCATTAATTTAGAATGCAGGAATCCCTTTTTATAAAAGAAAACCTTAACGCCCGCCTGCATCACATCCCGCAGATAGGAACGCGACCCAAGATGTGTAATCCAGTTATCAGCACGTTCCGGCAACATAAGACGCACATCCACTCCTGATAAAGCTGCAGTTTGCATAGCTGCCAATATTTGTTCCGTCGGCAAGAAATAAGGGGTCTGCATATAGAAGTACTTTTTCGCACCAGTAATTGCCACGGTCAATCCCTGCATAATCTCCTTCCATGGACCGATAGGTTCACTTGTGACTATCTGCACAAGAGAAGTTCCGCAAGAATCTATTTTCGGGAAGTAACGGGAAGCTGTAATCAACGTACGGTCCACAAAATACCAGTCGAGCAGGAAAGCCGTCTGTAGACCATGCACCGCTTTGCCTTCGAGCATAATATGCGTATCACGCCATATTCCCCAAGAAAAGCCACGCATATAGCGTTCGGCAAGATTCATTCCGCCAACAAAGCCCACACGCCCGTCAATCACTACAATTTTTCTATGATTCCTATAATTTACCCGGCTGGTAAACAAAGGGAAACGCACTTTCAGGAAGCTTCTCACCTCAATGCCTGCATTACGCATTTCCTCGAAAAAACGATTGGGTACGTGCCAGCACCCCACATCGTCATAGATTACCCTAACTTCAACTCCCTGCGAGGCCTTTTCTATCAATACATCCCTCACCAGACGACCAATGGCGTCATCCTCAAAGATATAATATTCCATGTGGATATGCTGTTTCGCCTTCTGAAGTTCGCGCAATAATGCCTGTAACTTGGTGTAGCCTTCCGTATAGACAGACACCCTGTTCCCTTCGAAAGGAAAAGCCTGATTGGTATGACGAAAAAGCTGGATGAGACGGGAGTATTCATAGGGAATATCGGAACAGTCCTGCGCCAAGTATTCCGCCATAGGTTTCTTCAACAAGCGGTCGTAGCTCTTTTGTCCGATTATACGCTCCCGACGCTGACTCCGGCCGAAGAAAAAGTAAAAGACAAGCCCCACAATAGGCAGGAAAAGGAAGTTACAGGCAAAAAGGGAAGAAAAAGAAAGAGGAGTACCAAAGCCATAGTCTTGACAGGATTCCGATTGTCAAGAATGATAATGACAATCGTACTGATAATGGCTCCGAAATAGAGTATATCAAAAGCCACAGTTGCTATCTGACTCACTATATAGTTCCAATCAATCATAGAAATCTCCTTCTTTATAGAGCTACGGAACAACAAATATAAAGTAAATTATCGGATAAACAAAAAAGTCCCGGTGACAACTCATCATCGCAGCACCGGGACTTCACTATTCTATATTTGCTATGGCTTAGAAACGCATAGGCCGCATTCCGCCACCGCGAGGACCATGACCACCACCGTCAAAACCTCCGTGACGCATATTTCCGCGAGCTTCTTTATTTCCGAAGATATTCAGGCGATAGATAAAATGAAGCATACAATAGCTATTTACACCATTATATTCAGAAACAGAACGCATATCGGCAGTCAATGAACGGCTGATATTAGTCTGTTGCTTCAATATATCATAAATCTCAAAACTGATTGTTGCCGCATTACCTTTAAGGAAACTCTGAGCAATTTGTGCATTCCAGATAAGTTCATTTCTGTTCATACTGGCATCCCGATAGCCGCGACGGGCATTGTTCGTGATATTGGTAGACAATGACATATTCCAAGGCATATTGATATTCGTACTGGCACCATAACCAAAAGTGTACGGTTCCTGGTTATTCTCCGGACGCAACTTATTCTTCTCAAAGTTATAATTTATAGAACCGTTCACCGTAAACTCAAACCAGTCATTCCGAAAAGTACCTCTCACATCTTCCCCTAAATTCAATGTAGTACTTGTATTCTTATCGTTTACAGTTGTCTGTTGATTATACAGATAAGCAACCGCATTCGTATATCCGACACGAGAGAAAGTACTGACAGTAAATCGTTTATCCTTCAAAGCCGTATTAAATCCGAACATTCCCGACGCATTCCAGTTACCATTGATATTTTCCGGTTTCACAGTAACTCCACCGGTAGCCTGATTATAAGTAGTACCATTGGTAATGCTATTCTGGGTAGCATTGAAGAAAGCATGTGCCACTATCCCCTGCTGCCTGTCCGCGTTATAAGTATTATAGAACAAACGCATATTATGAGAGAAAGAAGGTTTCAATCCCGGGTTACCCATACGGATATTCAGCGGGTTTGAGTCATCGGTGATATCCAACAAATTCTCCATACTTGGCTGGCTCGCACGTCCGCGATAAGTAAAGCGCAATTGGCTCACCTTCGAGAAACGATAACGGAAATCAATATTCGGGGCAAAATTGAAGACCGACCGCTTCACAATAGTATCAAGCTCCGATTTCTTATAAGTCAACGTAGTATTCTGCGGTTGCAGAGAGACTCCTACATTAAATCTATATTTTTCTCTGATAAGATTCAACCCTGCATTTATATCATGATTATAATAATTATACTTGGCATATTTACTCAAATCCTGATCCCTGTTATTCTCATATCCCAGAGGAAGTTCGTCACCAAAATGCCAGTCCCAAACCTGACCTTTGTCAGCATCCGGTATCAGATCATAGGTGCTTCTGTCGCTTTCACTATATTTATATTGGAATTTATAACGGAACTGCAAAAAAGTAGCTTTCGCTATCGGTTCGTTATAAGTCAATTCTGCCGTGTAATCATAGTTCTTCGTAGGAGATGTGGTATACCGCCTGTTATCATCATCCGGCTTTCCGGCCACTGCGTCAAAATAGCGCGTCAATGCTTCACTAAACGACTCACTGTCGTTATCACCATAACTGAATGTACCACGGAATGTAATGTTACGTCCCAGACTGTTCAACCTCCTGTTCAACTGCAAAGAAGCATTAGCCGAAAGACTCTTACTCTCTGACATAGATTCACTGTTACTCGCATTTACACGGATATCCTTCAAAGGGTCATCCTCACTATCCCATACCACCTTATTCAAAAAAGCATTCGGATTAGACACAAGGTTAAAAGGGTCCTCATTAAACGTTCCCGATTCTGAAATCGAATACCCATCAGATTTTCCATAAGAAAAATTAGGACGGAAAATAATGTTAGTCAACGTATCCGGTTTCCATTCCAGACGAAAATCGGCATTAAAGTTAGTATTCTTATTACGACCTTTACTGTTCGAATTAGAATAGGAGTTGCCATTCTGCAAGAAACGTTCCGAATAATTAGTAGATATAGCGTCTCTGTCACTAAAATTATAACGGGCACTACCGCCTAGTTCCAGTTTATCCGTCTGGGTGGCAAAGTTTGCACCGAGCATCTTAGTGGCGGTCAAACCGTTGCTATTCCGGAACCGGGGTCGGCCTCCTCCGCCCGAAAATCCCTGGTCATTCACGTTATTGGCTGATCCTATCAATGAGAACTGACTGTTTTCAACAAAACGGTTCAGCATTACATTACTTGAATAACGGCTTTCAGTCCCGCCTGCCACATTCGCGTTACCGAACCATCCCTGGTTCATTCCTTTCTTCACCTTCAAGTCAAGAACCGTCTCCTCCTCTCCGTCATCAATTCCGGTAACACGGGCCAAGTCGGACTTTTTATCGTATGTTTTCAACTTGTCAATCATATTGACCGGCAAATTCTTCAAACCGGTTTTCACATCACCGCCAAAGAACTCCTTACCGTCCACCATAATCTTCTTGACTTCTTTACCATTGATTTTGACGTTACCGTCATCATCAATCTCCGCTCCCGGAAGTTTCTTTACCAACTCCTCCAGCATGGCACCTTCAGGAGTACGATAAGCCGTTGAATTATACTCCAGCGTATCTTCCTTCACCGTCACCTCCGGAGCAGTCCCCGTAATCACTGCCTCACTCAACATCACAGCATCAGGTTCCAGAGCAATATTCCCCATTTTTTTCTCAGGAACATTGTTTGACAATTGTACAGGAACAAACTTTGTACGGAAACCGATATAAGAAATCTTCAACAGATATTTCCCGGCTTTCACTTTCGGAAGCGTAAACCAGCCCTTATTACTACTGGCTATACCAGCAGCATAAGCACTATCGGGTAACGACAATAATTGAACGGTGGCTTGTGCTGCCGGCTCCTTAGAATCAGATTCCACAACACGTCCCGAAACAGAAATCACTTTATTCTGTGCGAAAATAGAGAGGGTGCATAACAACATCAGCACCAACCCGACTGATAATCTTTTCATTTACCTAAATTACGATTATATTAGTAGCAATAACAATGTCTTTTTGACAAATTGAATCGTAAAAGGTTTAATTGAAAGGAAAATTATCTTTTGAAGAATCGATCAACACGCGCTTTTTGCAGACCAAACTCCAAACAAAGCACATTAAATACCAAAAAAGTCAGAAAAGAAGAAGTATCCACATTAATGATATCCCTTTGAATGACACGCCACAACATTCCGCCGAATACAAAAAGGAAGGTCAAAAAGACTGCATTCCGAACCGCCGCATTCCGAATCTGCTCCGTTTCACGGCTTTCATTCTTGCTTAATGCAAAGATTATCAACAAGCATCCTGACATCATCAGCAACTTCGTACATTCTTTATAAAATAACAGATTATGATCGGTCACCATTCCTTGTATATACAGCACAGGAAGAATGAACAGAGCTATCAACAAGACCAAATATCCCACAGGACGACAAAATACGGGTAATAATGCTTTCATGATTTGAACGTTTTAACGAGACAAAAGTAAGTAAAAAAAGATATTTTATATACATTTGCACCAAGAAAAAGCAAAAGAATCATGAGTAAACAAGAAGTCATTCTCTGCGAAAGCTTGGAAACAAGCCTCGGTCGTGCCATTGAAAGGTGTCCGCATGACAAGTTATTCATCCTCACAGACGAACATACCCAGCGTCTTTGTCTGCCCTCATTGAAAGAGGTATCGTTTCTGAAAGACGCAGTCGAAATCTGTATCGGAGCCGAAGATGTGCATAAGACACTGGAGACTCTGGCCTCCGTATGGATGGCACTGAGTCAGCAAGGGGCTACACGTCACTCATTGCTCATCAACCTTGGTGGGGGCATGGTAACAGATTTGGGAGGCTTTGCCGCCGCTACCTTCAAACGGGGGATTTCTTATATCAATATACCCACTACACTGTTGGCTATGGTCGACGCATCCGTCGGCGGTAAGACAGGTATCAACTTCAACGGACTGAAAAACGAGATAGGCTCGTTTGCTCCGGCAGACAGTGTGCTGATTGAAACTGAATTCCTGCGCAGCCTCGATGCACAGAATTTCTTCTCCGGTTATGCTGAAATGTTAAAGCACGGATTAATCAGCAATACCGCACACTGGGTCGAATTACTGGATTTCAATACCAATAACATTGATTATGCATATCTCAAAAATATGGTGGGACGATCGGTACAGGTGAAGGAAGACATTGTGGAGCAAGACCCCTTCGAGCGTGGCATCCGTAAAGCACTGAATCTGGGACATACAGCAGGACATGCCTTCGAAAGTCTGGCATTGGCTGAGAATCGCCCCGTGCTGCATGGCTATGCCGTAGCATGGGGAATCGTATGCGAGCTTTACCTGTCACACCTCAAAGTCGGCTTTCCGAAAGACAAGATGCGACAGACCATCCAATTCATCAAAGAGAATTATGGTTCATTCGCATTCGACTGTAAGCAGTACGAACAACTCTACGCATTTATGCAACATGATAAGAAAAATACCTCGGGAACGGTCAATTTCACTTTACTGAAAGAGATCGGAGATATTTGCATCAACCAGACAGCTGATAAAGACACAATTTTTGAAATGCTTGACTTCTATCGCGAATGTATGGGAGTCTGATCTTGAAACTTATTATAATAATGAAGGAGAATGGGATTCCCTAAAAGGTTTCCCATTTCTTCTTTCCCTTTCCCATTCTCCTCTCCCCACATATGCCTTTATTCCCCACAGGCATCTTCAATATTATCCTAAGTTACTCATCCGGTATTGGGACAATGACATTCCGGTATGTTTCCTGAAGAAACGTCCCAAAGACGACTGATTGGCAAAATTTGTTTTCACGGCAATTTCCTGAATATTCATATTCGTATTCTTCAGCAAAGCCTTTATTTCGAGTACGATGTATTCTACAATCCAGTCTTTGGCAGATTTGCCGCTCACTTCCTTGATCACCATCGTCAGGTATTTGGATGTGATACACAACTTATCAGCATAGAAAGCAACATCCTTATTCTCCTTGAAGTGCTTCATTATCAACCCAAAGAATTTATTAGCCAGTTCCTCTTTACGAGTATCTTTTCGGGTAGTCATCAGAGATGCCTCCTTTTCATAAGCATTAAACAATTCCAAATATAAGTATCTTAATAAATGAATAATCAGCTCACGCCTGTATATATCATTAGACGTCACTTTATCCTTTACCATTCCAAAGAAATTCATCAACCGCCGGGTATCATTTTCGGTCTGAGGATACCAATAATGGGTCCTCATATAGAAAAAGAAATGCGGTGAAAAGCGAGGCACACCGCTCAGCGCATCGCTGAACATTGTAGGCGACACCACCAACGTAGTA
>OGRY01000444.1_pt1 | contig 34760 bp, 44 predicted proteins | sample 1553551 | NCBI WGS metagenome assembly OGRY01 (sample SAMEA2580101, study PRJEB22360) | human gut metagenome | biome: human gut; feature: human-associated habitat; material: faeces | place: Denmark | collected 2008/2010
CTTATGACGCTCCACAAGATCTGGTGGATAAATGCAGCTATTATCTTACACATGAAGATGAGCGTTTAGAAATTGCCCATAACGGCTATGAAAAAGTAAAACAGTTCCATACATGGGAAATTCGTCTTGTTCAACTATTACAGCTCGCTTTTCCTGATATTATGCAATAATTTATTATGATTTTTATTATTAGCAACAGTTCCATTCTAAAAAGGTGTGGGTATCTCCATATCTTTTTATGGTACAAGATCAAAAAAAGAGCCAGCCGAAGCTGACTCCTTTTTTATAATAGTACTTACGATTACTGAAGTAATGAAAGAACGCCCTGATTTGCCTGTGCAAGCATAGACTGACCAGCCTGCTGTAAGATGTTGTTCTTTGAGTATGTAACCATCTCTTCAGCCATATCTGTATCTCTGATACGAGATTCAGCAGCCTGAGTATTCTCGCTGATGTTATCAAGGTTAGCTGTTGTATGCTCTAATCTGTTCTGGATAGCACCCAGTGTAGAACGCTGTGTAGATAATGCTGTGATAGATTTCTGAATATTAGTAATTGCTGTCTGAGCATCAGCGAATGTATTTACCTTTGTACCTGCATCAATAGCATCAGATACTGTTGTCTTAACATCTGTGATACTAATACCGATTAATTCGTTTGCATTTGCACCTACCTGAATGTTCTTGCTTGTGAAATCACCATTCAGAATGTTCTGCTTATTGAACTGTGTTGTATCAGCTACACGATTAATTTCTGTCTGAAGCTGTTCTACTTCTGACTGAAGAGCAGTTCTATCAACTGTCTGATTAGTATCATTAGATGCCTGAACTGCAAGTTCGCTCATTCTCTGAAGCATAGAATGTACTTCATTTAAAGCACCTTCAGCTGTCTGTACTAAAGAGATACCATCCTGAGCATTCGCAGAAGCCTGTGTTAAACCTCTGATCTGCTTACGCATCTTCTCACTGATGGAAAGTCCTGCCGCATCATCTGCTGCACGGTTGATCTTATAACCGGAAGATAACTTCTCCGTGGACTTAGCCTGAGACTTAGTGTTGATGCCTAACATTCTGTTAGAGTTCATTGCTGTAAGATTGTGTTGTACTACCATTGCCATAATGTTTTCCTCCTTGAATTTGAAATTCTTTTTGCTTTCATCGGTTAATCCATCAGGAAACGTGAGCTGAATTGAATAATCGTCATCAAAGGTTATCGTTTTTAAACCATTTTGAGAAGCATTACTCAACTCAACCTCTTTCAGATATGTTCCGTCAGAATTGAAATATCGTATTTTATGAGCCGGAAGTTGGTTTTCAGTGGATAAACCATATACATATTGTGTATTTTTCTTAACCGGAATATAGTTCGTGAATATGGAGTTGGGATGAGCGGTTCCTTCGGAGAACGTATCTTCCGGAGCCGGAGTCCAGTCAGTAGCGACGGTGCCGAGTTCGAGTTTCAGATCTTTTATTAACCATGCAGTTTGGCTACCCGCATTTTCCGGTTGACACTGTACGCCAATACCGAACTGCCCAGTTTCATTAAGTACGAAAGTTTTTGATATCGTCAACCAGGTATCTTGCTGCGGTTTATAGATCGTTGCTTCAATGTCATGATATCCCCCAACGATAAAGTTATTGGATAACATAAACGAACTATTGGTATTAGTGGAGGTGGTCTCGGCAGATATCAATTTCGCTTGCATGGACGCGGTTACTTTTTTACCAATATAGTCAATCAAATCAGTATAATAGCAGCAATGCCAGCCATGCACAGCGGTAATTTTATATGCGTGTGTTTCGGAGTATTGATAAAGCTTTCCTAACCAGCCATATCCTTTCCATTGGCGGATGTCGCCATTAGACGAGCCGACTATTAAATTCCTACCGCCTGACATTAAATACCCATTGTTCCAAACTCCATCAAAAATGTTGACTAACATAGCTTAACCACCACGCATTTTTTTTTTTTGACAACAAAGTGAACCTCCTTTTGAAATTTACGCATAAAAAATAGACCCAACCCTTGTAATAAGAATTGAGTCCATTAAATATATCTATTCAGTGTTGTTTTAATTAGATACCGTCTTCATCCTCGGCATCGGTGTCTCTTGGATTTGGGAACCAAACTACCTGATTAACTTCGATATCACCAGATACTCCGAATACTGACCCGTTATTCGGCATGGTTATTGTCCTGAGCTTATCATCAATGGCGAATACCATGAGTTGCTATGTTTTATCCATATCTCCCTCCTATGCAATCAATTCACATCTGAAATCAGTTTTCACATCGACGTCATCTGGCGACAGCACAAACTGAAAGCCTTCATTCCTGAGTCTTGAATCAGTCGATGATATCACTCCGTATACTTCATCGTCAAGTCGCTGCCAATACCACTGAAGATATGCTGAAAAGCCAAACACCTCTCTCATACGTTCTGGATCTTCTACTCTATCTTTTCCGTGGTAGATGATGACCGATAATATAGTCGACACACTGTTGTTTTTAAATGCCGTTCCCTTAGACGACTCAATGCTTAGGAATGTAGTGATTTCATCTCGTACATCGTCGATATCATCTTTCGTAGCAACTGACTTAGAGGCTACTTTAAAACTACTCGCTTCAATATTCAGTTCGCCAGTAACTACTTTGTTTTGAAGTAGTTGTTGAATCATCACCTACGAAAGCTACTCCGTTTCCGGTATAGTAGTACCAAATAACATGGTATTCTTTCGTATGGTCTCCGCCCCAACTCCATGTTACATATACGGTTCTGTCGGTACCCGTCTGAAGTCCAAACTTGGTTATATTTACCGCGCCTAGAAATCTGACGACATAATATCCTTCACCAGAACCACCATCAGTAAATTCATCTGCCAAGATTATCGCCTCCTTCCTACTGTTGCTGCCCGGACAAGTGTTTCAACAGCATTGGAAATTTCGCTACCATTATCGTAAGTAACGCCGTTGATGCTGTTATATGTGTTTCCGACATTATTAAGACTCTTACCGAGTCGGTTAATTGCTCTGACCACTTCGTCGGAATTTCCATTTTGATTGTTGCGTGCTGATATATTACCGATTGCTCGGAGATTTGCCAGCGGGGTAAACGCTGGGTCAGTAAATAATCCGTTGAGTTTCCCAGCTGTTGCTTTCACATTCGTGAGATCCAGTACGGGTCGAATGGTTGGTGTAGTGTCCATATCAGAATCAATGATGTCATTCATTCCAGAAAGAGCACTACGAATTGAATCAAACGCTGTTTCGCCCATACTCTTACCAGCGCCGTATGTCTTCGACTCCATGGCATTCATACCTATGATCAGACCCTCACCGAGCCATTTACCTGCCTGAATGGTGAGCTTAGATGGCGAATGAGATTTCTGTCCATCCTTTTCACCTCTAACCGCAGCTTGACCGAGCGCGTAACCGGAATTATAAGCAGATTGCTGCATAGCATTCATACCCAGCACCAGACCTCTAGACGTATTTCGTTTAACATTTTTTGCACTACTTATGGAGTTATGCCGACAACGCCTAACACCCCATTTCATACCGAGGACGCCATGATGAGCTAAAAAATCAGTATTTTTCATTCTATCACCTCATTTCAATCATATCTTGTGTTTATCTTTGTATCCTGTTACAATATAATCAATACATCGGAAGGAGAAACCACCATGTCTAAAATTGCATTAACTGAAGATCAAGTAATGAGTGCATTGAATAAATGCTATGAAACTGCACTCAACGGTTTACCTAATACCCCAAATTGTTACGAAATAGCAGATCAATATCTCAATAAATACGGTGATGCCGAGAAAGCCGTCGCCTCTTTCGTAAAATGGCAGATTATGAAATGCTCAACGTCGGGCTTCATCACTAGCCTTGGTGGAATACTTACTCTCCCAGTAGCAATTCCTGCTAATTTAGCAAGCGTATGGTATATACAACTTCGTATGATTGCAACTATAGCTGTTCTGGCTGGCTATGATCCTTCCGACGATGAAGTTCAAACTATGGCGTACATATGTCTTACCGGTACTTCTGTTTCAAAAATCTGCCGTGAAGCGGGAGTTCAATTTACCAACAAATTTACTATAAGTATGATCAAGAAAATCCCTGGAGAAGTTTTAACCAAAATTAACCAGAAAGTTGGTCAGCGGTTTATAACAAAATTTGGAACCAAAGGTATAATTAATCTTGGGAAAATGGTTCCATTTGTTGGCGGTTTGGTTGGAGCTGGGTTTGATTTTGTCGGAACCTCAGCTATCGCCGCCAAATCCCAAGACGTTTTCTTCAAGGGAATTTTAGATTAATTATCACTTTCTGTTTCCGCATTCAATCTCCACTCAAACTCATTGATCATACGATTCATACTTTCGGCAACAATTGAAGTTGTTGGCGGATCGAACAGCATTCTCACTCTCATGCCGACATAAGACTTCGTTGCTTCGAGGTTCTTATCGGATGAGAGAAAATCATTCCATGTAGCTGTTTTATCTGAAATAGTGAAACCAGCCGCAGGACCTACTCCAAGCTGCTTTAAAACCATAAACACCGAATTGATGTGCATAATAAGCTGCTGGTCAAAAGCTGTATACTCTTCCTGAATACCCAGTTGTGCCTTGATCGATATTAGAATACTTTCATTCATCAAGCTACTCCTCTTTATTTCTTCCATGGACAAGTATCATTTCTACATCGTTCTACAGGATCGCTCCATAATATGGAATCATCCCCATAGTGAATTGCGTCATGTGTTCTTTTGACAGTGCAAATCAGATATTCCGGGTCCAGCAACAAATCACTTCGCTTGAGAATATCCTCTTTCGTGATCGGATTCATATGATGAACCAGAATTTTGCTATAGATTTCTCGCCCAGGAATCCCCAGATCGCACCCACTGTCTCGAAAAATCACCTGATCTCTTACCGACAACCATTCCGGCGACTTATAGAAAAGCTGATTCAAATATCTGTCGAATCCGAATGTTTCCTGACCGACCACACCGCCGATACGAAGGTACTTGTATCGTTCTTTAAAAGTTGGAAATGTGATCAACTCAGAATATGTCTTAATACTCATCCGGATCACCTGCTCCGCTGTAGTCGCGCATAGCTCGAAGAACTTCTTCATACATAACCTTAGATTCAGCACTCTCTTCCAACGCTTTTGTCTTCGCTCTCAGAAGCTTGTTCTCTTCTTCAAGTTTTTCTCTCTCGAGTCTTTCTTTTCCCGAACCCAGTTTTAAAAAATGAGTTATAACCTGCGAAGAAGCCGTACCTTCCATCATCTGTCTTTCAGCGCAATCCATAGCCAGAGATATCATCTGGTTTTCTTTTGCTTCCGGCGTAAGCATTGGACGCCGTTCAGTTTTCGCTACCTTTGGCATCGTTTACGCCTCCTTGAATTTAATTGTTATCGACTATTCGTCAGATTTCATTAATGTTATGCTGTCTTTAGAGGAGTTTAAGGAACCTATCGGTACGAGGTTGACTAACTCAAAAGAAGTACAAATCTTGAAAGGAGAAATACACGCGGATTAAATGGCTTTGTGGTTCAATAAACCCCTCTGAGGGCAGCATAAAAATATAAATTGTTTCTGGAAAAATCCCGCCGGAGAAATTTTGAAGACCGGCGCGATGCAGGGAGGGGGTGCTTTTTTAGCGACCCTCCCCCTATGCTTTGACATCGGATTATACTGGGGCAGCGCCTAAATCCAGCGCAACTTTTGAATTTCGCGGAACTTTTTTGTAAATATTCAAGAAATCAAATGATATTAACTCATCAATTGCTCGATTATGTTCATCATTGACTTCTTTTTCGGTCATATCATCTGAATAATTGGAAATACGATCCAGTTTTCCGCAAGTGTTGTAACCTTTTTCAGTATCGAACAAGTACCAAAGAGTGAACTGTTCGAATGGATCGTAAGGATTATCAAATGTTGTTAATCTGAAATCATCCATTTAACTAATTCGCTCCTTTCAAATACTTTGAAACTGTTGATGTTGAAATTCCAAGTTTGTCAGCAATTTGCTGAATTGTATACGAAGCTGACATTGCTTTGATTCTGTTGATTTTAGCCTGACTGAGAACTTTTGTTTCTTTTGGCATTGCTCTTTGTCGTAATGAATCCGGATCACAATTATTAAGAATACGTTTTAATACAGACTCACTGACCGCACCTGCCTGTATAGCTTCCCATAACATCCGCTCCGGACCCTTCGAGGATTCCGATAATACGCCCCATCACATATGGAGATTTCTCAAGCCCATACTTTCGATCTTTCTTAACAACAATTTCATAAGTCTTCATAGATGATTCCTCCTTTTCATTAAAGGCATTGTGAAATATGCGAGATAAAAAAAAGAAAGAGCCATTTAGAGCTCTTCCTCTTCTTCCTGTAATTCGTACAGGGGACTTGATATTACTTCAGATGTTATTACTATACATGATATTGCATAGCACATTCCGAGGAGTGGATCGCGTAAATATAGAATTAATCCAATTATAACTAACGCGATAACCACCTCAATGGCTACTAATATTTTTGTAATCTCAACTTTGTTCGTCATAATATATTTCCTCCTTTGAATTAAGTTATTCTTTTCATTAGAGGAAATGTATTTTTCGCGACTAAAAAGAGCCCATACCATTTTGATATAAGCTCTTTTATAAAACTGTTATTTTCCAGATATACTGTTTACTATATCGGCCAAATAGAAGCAGAATAATGGAATTAACCATAATAAACATACGTATCCAAATAAAGAATAATCTTCATTACCTGTTATTCTTCCAATTAATAGCAACGCTAACGCAATGATAACCACGATAAGTGTTATTGAATTCATACGTTTACGACCCATCCGCTTTTTATCTTCTTTACTCTTTTTATCATATAATTCCAATTCAAGTTCTTTTAGACGAATCGCTTTTTCGACCTCGGCTTCTTTAATTCTAGCCTCATCCACCTTTCGATATGTATACGTGGAGTTACCGTCATCAATCAGGATTTTAGTTCCGCAATACTTACAAAAACACTGTCTATGCCCTTCCTCAATGTCAATGTCTGCGCCACATTCCGGACACTTTAGGGAGATTATCTTCATCATGTATCATCAGCTCCCCGATACGGTCAGTAGTCTCTGACTTACTCTGTTTTGAACATCCAGATAATATTTGAGTTCTTCTGTATTCAAATCAGAATCGCCCATATCGTCCATTTTCTGTGTAAAGTCGGCATATTGTTTCATGTATTCGGTATAATCATTCATCATGGAAACTACGTCGTCTGAGTTTTCATACTTTTCCATGAAATCGCAATAATTATTCATGAATGTTTCATAGCTATCCAGAAAATCTTTAACTTCTGGACGAATTCCTGCTGAATCAGCTGCCGCGGTATCGTTAGTCGGAGCTTCCGTCTCAGCTGGGGCTTCTGTTTCTGCCGGAGTTTCTGTTTCTTCAGGAATCGGGGTGTCAGTCGGCTGAGGTACAGGAGTGTCGGTAGGATCAGCCGGAGCCTCGGTTTCTGTCGGCGTTTCTTCTTTGACGGTATTGGTAGATGTTTCAGTTTCACCACACCCAGCTAAAACACTAGCTCCAAGCATAGTACATAATACTGCCACTGCCATTTTCTTTTTCATTGTGTAAAAAACCTCCATTCTCGCATGTCTGTATAGACATTATACTACTCCTACATAATTGTGTAAACAAAAATAAACAAAATAAAACAAAGACGCCAAGTTTCCCCAGCGTCCTGTTTATCCGTATTTTACTTCTTCGGAAGAAGCTTGTTAATGAAACCTCGTCCCATTATTGTAGTAATTGTTCCGTTCTCCTCGAATTTGAATGATTTCAAAGTGCCCCAGATAATTACTGCAGTAGATACGACTGTCTCACCAATGCTTATAGCATACTTGATTTTCCGATCTGTAGCTTCTGCTTTCATCTGCTGAACTTTAAGATCTGTATCGATTTCTCGTGCATCTCTTTTAAGTTCGTATTCAGTGTTAAGCTTGCTGATCTCAATCTGTCTATCCATAAGCTTAGTAATTCCTTCGACTGCTACTTTGTAGTCATCTGAACCAAGCTCCGTTCCACCCAAAGCCTCAAGTTCTTCCTCCAATTCGCTTCTTAACAGTTTTTCGATAGTTTCCATTTTGAATTCCTCCTTTAAAAATAAGTTAATACGTTTCCGTAATAGGGACTGTTATTTGTGCGAATTATGCAGAATAACCATGGTTTTGTTCACAAGGTTTACGTCTTTTGGTAAAGAGACTTTTACTGAGTAGAAACCTTCATCAATAGAAATCTCATCATCTGAATATGGCATAACTGTGAAATATCCATGTCCAGATGTTTCCTGGTAAAACAAACGAGTAATGGCGATTCCTGTAAACATTCCTCCGAGAAAAATTAAATATGACATGCAACATCCTCCTTTGAATTGTTTTTATGAAAATCCCTCCCCGGGAATTTTTCACATTACAAATATAACTTTGTTTCCAGTAACCTGCATACGGATTCTAACCTAGAATAGCGCTTTGTCTAATCTAGGTTAAAAATAAAAGAAAGAGCCCTTAATAGAACTCTTCCTCGTATTCCTCAGATTTTGCTTTGGCATATAAGCCAATGGAAATACAGTCAACCACAAACATTGCGGTTCCAGCCAGTGGCATTGTGTGTAACAATATTATTGTAAATATCATCATCAATATCACCACTTCTACTTTCACCAGCATCTTTGTGATTTCTTTTCTCTCTTTAATTGACATAATAAAACCTCCTTCAAAATATGTTTTCTTCTCATAAAAGGGGCTGATTTCTACGCGAAAAATAAAAGACAGAGGCTATGCCCCTATCTTCTCTGCTTTCTCAGTTTCTCTTTTCAAATCCCTTACTTCTTTCTTGAGTTTTTCAACTTCATAATTTAACTCTTCCGCATAACCAATAAGTTCCTTCATCAGTTCTATAGCTTTCAAATCTCTGTCGGATATCAATCCGTCTTCGTTCTTAGCCGATCTGATAGCAGTTAACATAAAATAGTTCATACGTCCTTCAAATTTCATTCTGTCCATGTCTATCTCTCCTTTGAAAATAAGTTATTCTTTTTCATTAAAGCAGCTGTAAATTCCACGAATTATGGAGTATAATATCTAAACTAATATATGGGAGGTTTTATATGAACGGATATTTCACAGAAAACGAAGACGAAATCATTCAGCTTATCCTTAGAGGCGAAGCGGTTTGCGAGTGCGGTGCACTGATGAATTTAGATGACGACCAATTCGTATGTCCCAACTGCGGTAAAGTTTACGACATTGGAGAATATGAAGATAACGGTCCATATGTCGATCTTGTAGATGGATGCATACTTGTTGATTCTGAACCCGACATTCCGTCAGGATGTATAGCCTGTGGAGGCCCATATCCCAGTTGCATGTCCGCATGTTCCAGATTTGATGATTGAAGCTATTCTAGGTTTATGGTATACTATTATTCCAACCAAATCATGAAAGGAGCTTCAATATGACTAAAGCAGAAATCAACACATTTATTGAAACCATGGAAGAATTCGGTGATATCTGGACCGCAGACCAGGTAGAAGAAGTCTATGGAAATAACACCCTTGACGAAGCTATTGCCGATCGTAGATCATCACATGAGAAAATGGCAGACCTGATTGGTAAGGTTATTAATCGTTAAAAGAAAAATAAGAGGATAGCTGTCCGCTAACAGCCGTCCCCTTACTTTCTTTAGCTGAAAAGATGTTACTCTTCTTTGAGTGCATTTATCAGCAGCATGTCAAAGAATGCTCTGTCCTTGGATATAAGAATGAGCTGTCGCTTCTCATCTTCGCCCAGATCCATCTCTTTAATTGTCTGGATGGTCTGTTCATCGAGTTTAAAGCTAATCTCCTTCAATTTGTCCTTGGACACCTCTTTGACTGCATCTAATAAAAGTTCGTAATTCATAGTAATTCTCCTTTCTTTTCTTTGTCATAAAATAAGCTGATTTTCACGCGAATTCAATCCCTCATCTTATTCAAAATCCAGAAGAATTTCCGATAGTTTTCATAATACACATCTTTGCAACATGGTATATCCATTTTGATTTTTAACACCTCATAGGATAGGCCCTCCGTCACTCCCTTCAGTATGTACTCGGCTAAATCGCTATTCGCTTTTTCAGAAGCGTCCTGTATCATATCCATACGCTTGGAATAGTAGGATTTCATGATAGCTACCCGTTCTGTCGGATTGGATACATGTTTCATTTTTCCGAATGTTACCAAATCAGCAGGTCTGCCAAGCAACCCGTTCATAGCTTCGTACGTTTTCTTCCATATTGGATACTGTAGACAAAAATGCTTGAGTTCGTAATACCGATGTCGTTCTATCCAATACGGATTCTTTTCTGACACTTCAGGTCTGATTGTTGTTCCCATGTTTACTTCGTCCTTTCCAAATATAGCCTGTTTCTTCATAAAGTTTCTTCGGGGAAATATAATAATTAATGCGACCAAATTTACTATTCATCTGGTCTATAGAAGTTATTACTTTCCCATTCCTGGTAGCGGTACCTATGCTTAGATAACCGGTAATGATACCCGCACGAACCCAGCAGGCATCTTTACCATACACCCGTGCCGCTACTGCTACTGGTACTGATCCAGGTCCGAATACTACTTCATCCAATGTTTTCCCTCCTTTCACGATTATTGTAGGCTAACGGCATCTATTTGTTAAAACAAAGTCAGTGGAAAAATAAAAGAGCATGTATGTCTTCAGACTTTTAATCTTATGATGCAAAACACATAAAAATGTTTTTACTACCGCCGTCTTTTCGCCACCGGTGCATCGTCATTTCGCTTGGATAGTCTTCAAAGCCAAGGGTGTCCGGCGTAATGGTACCTTCTATCACGCCTTGTATGATTTCTTTTTCATAGTGTTTGAACGGGATTAAAGTGTCAGGTATAATTCGATGTATTTCACCACATTGCAGGCATCTATATCTATACACGTAGATCTTTCGTACTTCACCGTACTTACCCTTCACTATTCTTTTAGCTTTATCATAATAGTGTGTCTGTCCTCCGCAATGCGGGCAGATAGGCCCATTATCGTATGTCATATAAACCTCCTAAATATATAATGTAGGAATTGACTATTCCTACACCGTATGATATATAATATAAAGTGAAAATACAATGGAAAGGATTGGTAATGATATGTTGATTAAATGTCCAGAATGTGATTTACAGGTTAGCGATCGTGCTTTTGCGTGTCCCCATTGCGGTTATCCGTTAAAAGAGCAACCCAAACCAGTAAGAAAATCATCAAGGAAAAGACGTCGGCTTCCAAATGGATTCGGTCAAATCAGCGAGCTTAAAGGTCGTAATCTCCGGAAACCATTCCGAGCTATGGTAACTGTGGGTAAAACCCCGAAGGGTAAACCGATATGCAAGCTTCTCAAACCAGAAGCCTTCTTTGAGACTTATAATGATGCTTATGCAGCACTTGTGGAATATAATCGGAATCCATATGATTTGGACGACTCAATGACCATGAGTGAATTATATGAAAAATGGAAAGAGGATTATGTGAACTCTGGTAAAAAGCTGGAATCCTTACGAGCACAATCTTACGCTTGGAGATATTGTGGTCCGCTTTATGACATGATGGTTAAAGAAGTTAGACCTAGGCACATACAAGGCTGTGTAGAAAATGCTTCCGCCATTATAGACGGAATGGAACGCGAAGCTTCAGCTAATACCAAAAATAAAGTCAAATCAGTCCTGAATCTCATGTTCGATTATGCCGTACAACATGAACTCACCGACAAAAATTATTCGCGAATGGTTAAATTACCGATAAGCCTTCAACGTGAATTACGTGAAAAAGAAGAACATCACACCCCATACACAGAAGAAGAAATGATGAAAATATGGAATAGCATAGGAATAGTAGATTATGTAGACATATTACTGATTCAATGTTATTCCGGTTGGAGACCTGGCGAAATTGGCCTCATAAAAATAAAGGATGTTAATTTAGATGATTGGTCATACACCGGAGGTATAAAAACAGAAGCTGGGCGAAATAGAACCGTTCCGATTCATAGCCGTATACGTGAGCTTGTGCGGGAGCGATATAACGAAGCTATAAAAGTCAATCGTGAGTATCTTTTCAATTATAGAGATAAAGAAGGAAGATATTCACAAATTACATACAGACGCTATCAGAGTATCGTAAACAATATAAAAAAAGCATTGAATCTTAACCCCGACCACAAGCCTCATGACGGACGCGCACACTTTGTCACAATGGCTAAAGAGGCAGGGGTTGACGAATACGCTATTAAATATATGGTAGGACATAGTATATCTGATATAACCGAACGTGTTTATACCACTCGCAGTTTCGATTGGTTACGATCTGAAATTGAAAAAATAAAATAGAAAGTATATGATACGAAATATTCATTCATACATTTTAAAAAATATAGGAATGTTTATTCATACATTTTTCATTATCTTTTCTATAGTGTAGGAATAAAAATATACGAATAATGTACGAACGGTTCAAAATTATTCGATTCCTACCACATCTATAAATTCTAATACACCTTTTAAATACTAGATTTTCTCTCCCACTTGATTTTTCAACACAATGACTGCGGGTGTGATTCCGGATGTGGCAATAACTGCGGATGTAATAACAACGGCTGCGGATGCGGCAATAACTGTGGCTGTGGCGGATGGGGAACTTCCCTGTTTGGCGGCGGAAACAGCTGCTCCTGCATTCTCTGGATCATCTGCCTTCTGTGCTGCGGCGGCAATAACGGATGCGGTAATAACAATGGCTGTTGCAATGACAGCTGCTGGATCATCATCCTTCTTCTGCTCTGCTGCGGAAATAATGGATGTGGCTGCAACAACTGCTGTTAAAAAGATTCGCAGAAAGGGCAGAGGTTACTTCCTCTGCCCTTTCTGCCGGTGTTTTTTTGCGGCTTCCTGTTTCTTCTTTTTTTCTTCCAGACACTTCAGATCTATCTCATAAAAAGCATTTCCATTTATAATAAGCATTTCTTTCTTTTCTTCTGACTCTGATCCCATATCTGATTCCATATCTGATTCTCCATTTTTTTGCAACTGCAAACGCATGATACCTGCAGCAATTCCATAAAATTTGAGCAACGTGCAGTAAAAGCAGTCTCACAGTTACTTAAATTCTACTTTATTATATGTCAGAATCCTTCTCCCCGTCATATTCTGTTAATAAAAAACATAAAATGGAAGCAGATATTATGAATGAAGAGCAGATTTCACAGACTTTACTGGATCAGATGGTCAGTTCTGACCGCGGACAGATGATAAAAGCCGCCATTCCTTATCTTCCGCCAAAAGGACAGCAGATTTTCTCAGTCTATGAAAAAGCGGTTGAATTTATCAATACGGTTTCTGTTTTCAGCAAAAGAAGTTCCGGCAGCGATCTGTGTGCCATGAGCATGCCGCCCCAGAATCCGGTGGATATCATCAATGATATCCGCAGCTTCTGTTATGGTCCCAGCAGGGATAAATTAGATCAGATGGTAAATATGATGGCTATGGTTCAGATGCTGCAGCTCATGAACCAGCCTGCAGATGGTGAGAAGGAGGATTCCCATGAATGATGACTGGCGCAACAACCCGAAGCTTGCAGGTATGGATCGTTCCAAGCTTGATATGCTTCAGAATCTGGCTTCCCAGGGAAATTCAAAGGGTGCAAATGAGATGCTGCCTTTCCTGATGAGCGCAGCTGCTCAGGGAAAAAAAGGTGGTCTGAAATTTAATGCTGATGAGATTTCTGCGATCATTGAAGTGCTGAAGATGGGAAAATCTCCCGCAGAGGCACAAAAACTTGATAAAGTGGTGAACCTTATGAAAATGATGCGGTGACCAAGTCCCCACTCACTGCTTATTGCTTTTCGCAGACTCCGCAGAAAACTTACCTGATTCGGTTAATATGAATTGCTATGATAACAAAAAGAGTACATTTCATCAACTTTCCGAAATGTACTCTTATGTTCAGTAATGTAACTTGTCACCAATTATTATCTGTCATATTTGCGTAGCCTGTCGCAGATAAATGTCAGTGCCTGTTCAACTGCCTGGTCTCTGATACTTTTTCTGTCGCCCTCAAAGTGAAATTCCCTCACAGTTGTCTTTCCTGCACAGTAACATCCCATAAATACGGTTCCCACCGGTGTTTCCTCTGTTCCACCGCCCGGTCCTGCAAGTCCTGTCACAGAGAGACAGACATCGGTTTTGGCTGCTTTCGCACCGCCTTTTGCCATCTGTCCGGCACATTTGGCTGAGACAGCACCTTCTTTCTTCAGTGTACTCTTCTTTACTCCAAGACATTTTCTTTTGGCGCGGTTTGTATATGTGACATAACCACACATAAATACCTCCGAAGCTCCCGGTACATTTACGATGTCCGCTGCTACCGCACCGCCTGTACAGGACTCGGCAAGAGACAGTGTCATTTTCTTTTTTTTCAGGAGTCCTACAACTGTTTCTTCTAATGCTGATTCTTCTGATGCTTCCTTTTCTGAAGCCATATTTAAAGCCTTCTTTCTAATCCTGCATGGACAGAACGCTTCTGTTCTGCCAGATATATGTGATCAGGGAAATAACGGTAAGTGCCAGAGAAAGCCAGATAAATATCTGTTCCAGAATATCAAACACTCCGCCCAGATCGATCAGCAGTAAAATGATCATGATCATCTGGGAAACCGTCTTGAATTTGCCCCAGTAGTTTGCCGCGATCACAACACCGTTCTCGGCTGCGATCAGACGAAATCCGCTGATAATAAATTCTCTTCCTATAATAATGATAACAAACCATGCCGGAAGTTTCTCCAATTCAATAAAACAGATCATTGCAGAACATACAAGAAGCTTGTCTGCAAGAGGATCCATGAATTTACCAAAGTTTGTCACCAGATTGTATTTTCTGGCAAGCTTTCCGTCAAACCAGTCGGTCACACTTGCAACAACAAAAATAGCAAGTGCTATATAGCGGTTTGCCTCACCGCCCAGGTCTGTAAGCATAAACAGTACAAGAAACGGAACCAGGATCATTCTGGCTACTGTAAGTTTATTCGGTGTATTCATCTGCCAACTCTCCTATCAAATCATATTCCAGTGCACCGGTCACACGTACCTTTGCAAAATCTCCTGTCATCAGGAGTTCTCCTGTCTGCACAAAAATATAACCGTCGACCTTTGGTGCATCTCCGTAAGTTCTGCCAATGTATGCGCTCTCATCTGCAACTTTTCCCTCAATCATCACGAGAAGTTCCTGTCCGATACGGTCAGTTCCCTTATCATAGGAAATCTCCTGCTGAAGCTCCATGATCTCGTCACGTCTGGCCTCTTTGACTTCTTCCGCAACCTGATCAGGCATCGTTGCTGCAGGTGTATCTTCTTCCGGTGAGTAAGTAAATACTCCCAGACGGTCAAATTCCATCTCATCCACAAAGCCCATCAGCTCTTCGTGGTCTTCCTGTGTTTCCCCGGGGAATCCGGAGATCAGAGTGGTACGGAGCACGATGTCAGGAATCTCCCGGCGAAGCTTATTTACAATCTCCACCAGCTCTGCCTGTGTTGTCCTTCTTCCCATTCTCTTTAAGATACGGTCACTTGCATGCTGGATCGGAAGATCCAGATAATGGCAGATCTTCTTCTCCTCTTTCATGGTCTGGATCAGTTCATCGTAAATTTCCTCCGGATAGCAGTAAAGCACGCGGATCCAGCGGATTCCTTTGATCTTGCATAACTCTTTCAGGAGGATATGAAGAGATTTCTTTCCATATATATCAGTTCCATATACGGTTGTCTCCTGTGCGACAAGGATCAGCTCTTTTACGCCTTCCTCTGCCATCTCCTTTGCCTGTGTTACCAGACGTTCCATCGGAACGCTTCGGAATTTACCGCGAAGTTTCGGGATGATACAGTAGGTGCAGTGTTTATCACAGCCTTCTGCTATCTTGAGGTATCCGAAATGTCCGCCTGTTGTGAGAACACGTTTGCCAAGCTTTTCCGGAAGATAATCAATATCTTTAAATTCCTGGAAATGTTTTCCTTCCATTGCTTCACGGATTGCCTTAAGGATGTCTCCGTAGGAAGTTGTTCCAAGTACTGCATCTACTTCCGGTACTTCCTCAATGATCTCATTCTTATAACGCTGTGCCATACATCCTGTGACAACCAGGACTTTACAGCTCCCGGTTTTCTTGTATTCTGCCATCTCAAGGATGGTGTTGACGCTCTCTTCCTTTGCGTCATTGATAAAGCAGCAGGTGTTCACCACAATGGCCTCTGCTTCAGTTTCATCATCTACGATCTCGAACCCGTTACCTGTAAGAAGTCCAAGCATTTCTTCGGAATCTACAAGGTTCTTGTCACAGCCTAATGATACGAATAATAATTTCATAAATTCTCCTATAAGAATGTGCCTGAAAATATACCTCTGTAATTCTCAGACACATCCTTTTGTTTATCTATTGTGTTACCATCAGTTCTTACTCTTCAGTTGTTTCTTCTGCTGTTTCAGCAGTCTCTGTGATTTCAGAAGCCTGTGCTGATTCTTCTGTCTGTGCCTCAGCTGTCTGTTCTGTTCCTTCTTCATCCTCTTCTTCCGGAGCAAGGATCTTTACTTTTCCTTTGTAGAGCTCGTCGATCGCAACTGAGAGAGGTTTCTTGCCTGCTGCACCCTCTACCATTGGTTTGGAACCAGCGATAATCTGGCGTGCACGTTTACTTGCAGCAAGTACAAGGGAATAACGGCTGTTAAGGGACATTGTTGTATCATCGTCCTCACTGTTTGTATTGATTGCTTCGATTAATTCTGTATAAGACGGATGTATCATGTATTTTCTCCTTTCTTTTAAGCGGTCTTGCCGCATGTTTATCATTTCTGAAATGCTTTGGTCTGTTTCTGGATATCGGCAATAAATTCTGCATTTCTGGATGCTCTGGAATGTTCACTCACAATAATCTGATGAAGATGGTCTACGCATTCCTCTACAGTATCGTTGACAAGAATATAGTCATATTGTCCCATACCTTCTGCCTCTTCACCGGCTCTTGCAAGTCTGTCTGCGATCACCTGTGCGGTTTCTGTTCCTCTGCCTGTGAGACGGCGTTCCAGTTCCTCCACGGTCGGCGGAGTTACAAACACCAGAAGTGCTTCCGGTATTTTCTCTTTGATCTTCATTGCGCCCTGGATTTCGATCTCAAGGATTACATTTCTGCCTGCCTGAAGCTGCTCTTCGACATAAGAGCGTGGAGTGCCGTAATAATTTTCCACATACTGGGCATATTCAAGCAATGCATCCTCTTCGATCAGCTTCTCAAATTCATCCCTTGTACGGAAGAAATATTCTCTGCCGTCCTCTTCACCGGGACGGGGTTTTCTGGTTGTTGCGGAGACAGATAATGCATAACCATCATATTTCTCCATGAGGCGTTTCATTACTGTGCCTTTTCCTGCACCGGAAAATCCGGAAACCACTACTAAAATTCCTTTATTCATGGGTCTCTCCCTTATCCTCGTTTTCATATATTTCTGCAAATCTCCGGGCAATGGTCTCAGGCTGAAGTGCGCTGAGCACCAGATAATCGTCGCTTGTGACGATCACTGCTTTTGTCTTTCGCCCCTGAGTTGCATCAATCAGTGACCGGGTTCCCTTTATGCTCTGCACCATTCGTTTTACAGGTGCCGCATCCGGGCTTACCACTGCCACGATTTTCTGTGAATTGACTACATTTCCAAAACCGATATTAATAAGTCTTGCCACGTTTTCTTCCTCTATTCTACGTTCTGGATCTGTTCTCTGACTTTCTCAATCTCTGTTTTCAGATCAATGGCAATGTTGGAGATTTCCAGATCACTTGATTTGGATAAAATCGTGTTTGCTTCTCTGTTCATTTCCTGTGCCATGAAGTCCAGTTTGCGTCCGATGCCTTCTTTCTCTGTTGTGAGCATCTTTTTCATGTTCCTGATGTGGCTGTGAAGGCGGACGGTTTCCTCATCATTGCAGATTTTGTCTGAAAACAGGATGACTTCTGCTGCGATGCGGTTGTCGTCGATCTGTGTGTCTTCCAGCAGCTCGGAAACTTTTGCTTCCAGTTTGGTCCTGTAGGCATTGACTACTTCCGGAGAACGGGCTTCTACACGTAATACTTTTTCTTCAAGGCTGTCCAGTTTTCCGATAAGGTCCTTCTCAAGGTTTCTGCCTTCCTGTGTCCTTGTCTGGACAAATTTCTCACATGCCTCGCGAAGGGGCGGTTCCAGAGATTCCCAGAGTGCTTCCTCATCAACAGACTGTTCTTCCATGACAAGTACCTCCGGATAGCGTGACAGGGTGCTGACTTTGATATCGTAGTCAAGGTCAAAGTCCTGCTGCATCTGTTTAAGACAGGTGATGTATTCGGATGCGAGTTCTCTGTTGTATTTGAGAGCTCCGTTGTCCAGGGTGTAGTCTTCGTATGTGATGTATACATCAACTTTGCCTCTCTGGATGTAGGTTTTCATCAGGTTTCTGACTGCGCCTTCCAGGAAATTGAGTTTTCTGGGCATTTTGATGCTGAGGTCCAGGTATCTGTGGTTGACAGATTTTAGTTCGATTGTTATTTTTCTTTCTTTGGTCACGACTTCTGCCCGGCCGAAACCTGTCATGCTTTTTATCATAGTTTTTCTCTCTTTGTCTGTCTTATTAGTGTCGGGGTATGTGTGCCTGTTCTGGTTTACATACAGATTTATTATAGTTCATTATAGAATGGGAGTCAAACATTTTTTCGTTGATGGCGGTAGGAAATGTGTGGTATACTAGCAGAAGGGACGGCGCAGGTGGGACGCAGATAGGACGCAGGAGAAAATAAATAGTTCCGGGCGCGGTTTCGGGGTTTAGTCAACTCTAAGGCTTCGGAAATCTGCTAAAGGCATGAAAAAAACAGCAAAACTCGCTTCGCTCAGACAGGTTGCTGTTTTTTTCATAACGCAGATTCCCGAAGCCTAAGAGTTACTACAACCCCTGCAAATGCGCCCGGAACTATTTATTTTCTCCTGCTGATAGCTGGCTGTTGGAGGTATATGGTATATCCTTTAAATTGAACGGCTTTCAGAAAAGCTTATTATAGTTTGTTTGTCAGAAAGGGCTTTGCCTTTCTGACGTAGGTGATGTTTAGATTTTATGTATTACCTGTCAATTATAAAATTGTTATCAGTCATATTGGGGACTGAGATTTTGATTATTGTGAGTATTATTTAAAAAGGAGTGTTTTTATATGGCTTTTGATGGGATTACGATTGCAGCTATGGTGAAGGAGCTGCATTTGAATTTGGATGGAGGACGGTTTAATAAGATTGCTCAGCCGGAGGCGGATGAGCTTTTGATTACGGGGAAGGGGGCGAATGGGCAGTGCAGGCTGCTGCTTTCGGCCAGTGCTTCTCTTCCGCTGATTTATTTTACTTCCAAGAATAAGCCCAGCCCTATGACTGCGCCTAATTTCTGTATGCTGCTGCGTAAGCATATTGGAAGTGCGAGGGTTTCGGATATCAGGCAGCCGGGGATGGAGCGTGTGGTGATGTTTGAGCTGGAGCATCTGAATGAGCTGGGAGATCCCTGTAAGAAGGTTCTTATCATGGAGCTGATGGGCAAGCACAGTAATATTATTTTCTGTGATGATAAGGGGATGATCCTGGATAGTATCAAGCATGTTTCTTCTCATATGAGTTCTGTGCGTGAGGTGCTTCCGGGAAGGGAGTATTTTATTCCGAAGACGCAGGATAAGCTGGATCCGCTGACTGTGAGTGAGGAGGAGTTCTGTGATGTTGTGTGCAGGAAGCCTTGTAATATTTCCAAAGCTGTTTACTCTTCTCTTACGGGGATCAGTCCGGTTGTTGCGGAGGAGATCTGTTTCAGAGCTTCGATCGACGGGAGTGATGCAGCGCAGTCTCTGGATGAGGCGGCGAGGGTGCATTTGTATCATACGTTCCGCAGGCTGATGGATCAGGTTGTGGAGGGAGATTTTTCTCCGAATATTGTTTACCGGGGGGAAGAACCTGTGGAATATGGTGTGTTTGCGTTCCAGCAGTATGGCCCGGAGTATCATTCTGTGGAGTTTGAGAGTGTTTCACAGATGCTGGAGACTTATTATGCGACGAAGAATACGCTGACTCGTATCCATCAGAAGTCTTCGGATCTGAGGAGGATCGTGCAGACTGCGCTGGAGCGTAACCGTAAGAAGCTGAGTCTGCAGGAGAAGCAGATGAAGGATACTGCGAAGAAAGAGAAGTATAAGGTTTACGGGGAGCTGATCAATACTTATGGGTATGGGCTGGAGGATGGATGTAAGTCGTTTAAGGCTCTGAATTATTATACCAATGAGGAGATTACCATTCCTCTTGATCCTACTATGACTCCGGCGGAGAATTCCAAAAAGTATTTTGACAAGTATGGAAAGCTGAAGCGTACGGAGGAGGCTCTGACTGAGCAGATTGCAGATACGAGAAGTGAGATTGAGCATCTGGAGTCTGTTTCCAATGCTCTGGATATTGCTCTGGCTGAGAGTGATCTGGCACAGATCAAGGAAGAGCTGATGGAGTATGGGTATATTAAGAAGCATTATGACCGCAGGAAGGGGCAGAAGGCGCAGAGTAAGTCTAAGCCGTTCCATTATGTGACTGAGGATGGGTATGATATTTATGTGGGAAAAAATAATTTCCAGAATGATGAGCTTACCTTTAAGTTTGCCACAGGGAATGACTGGTGGTTTCATGCCAAGAAGATGGCCGGTTCGCATGTGGTCGTGAAGTCTAAGGACGGAGAACTGCCGGATCATATCTTTGAGATTGCGGGACAGCTTGCCGCTTATTATTCCAAAGGACGTACTGCTCCTAAGGTGGAGATTGATTATATCCAAAAGAAGCAGGTGAAAAAGCCTGCAGGAGCGAAGCCCGGATTTGTGGTTTATTATACAAATTATTCGCTGATGGCTGAGCCGTCATTAAAAGGAGTCAGGGAAGTCTGATCATACTGTTGTATAGTTACAAATATTAAAAGAATTGCGGGAGCTGCTTTGCAGCGGAGTAAGTAATTCGTGGATGTCAGGTCAGGGGTGAAATACCTTTGGACCCTGACATTATATAACAATAATTAAGGAGAATTTCTTTTTATGAGTATTTTGAATGTTGAACATCTGACACATGGTTTCGGAGACAGGGCGATTTTTAATGATGTGTCTTTCCGCCTGTTAAAGGGCGAGCATATTGGACTGGTTGGTGCCAACGGGGAAGGTAAATCTACTTTCTTTAATATTGTAACTGGAAAGCTGATGCCGGATGAGGGTAAGATTGAATGGGCAAAGAATGTACGTGTCGGCTATCTGGACCAGCATTCTGTTCTTTCTCAGGGTATGTCCATCCGTGACGTGCTGAAGTCTGCGTTCTCTTATCTCTTTGAGATGGAGGAAAGAATGAATGGGATCTGTGACTCTCTTGGCACTGCTTCTCCTGAGGAGATGGATACTCTGATGGAGGAGCTGGGAACTATTCAGGATACCCTTACCATGCATGATTTCTATGTGATCGATGCGAAGGTGGAGGAAGTTGCCAGAGCCCTGGGACTTCTGGATATCGGACTGGAACGTGATGTTACAGACCTGAGTGGTGGTCAGAGAACCAAGGTTCTGCTTGGCAAGCTGCTTCTGGAGAAGCCGGATATCCTGCTTCTGGACGAGCCTACCAACTATCTGGATGAGGAACATATCGAATGGCTGAAGCGTTATCTGCAGGATTATGAGAATGCATTTATCCTTATCTCCCACGATATTCCGTTTCTGAATTCTGTTATCAATCTGGTTTATCATATGGAGAATCAGGAACTGAACCGTTATGTCGGGGATTATGACCATTTCCAGGAAGTGTATGAGGTGAAGAAGGCTCAGCTTGAGGCTGCTTACAGACGCCAGCAGCAGGAAATCAGTGAACTGAAGGATTTCGTCGCAAGAAATAAGGCCAGGGTTTCTACAAGAAATATGGCAATGTCCAGACAGAAGAAGCTGGATAAGATGGATGTGATCGAGCTTGCTGCCGAGAAGCCGAAGCCTGAGTTTCATTTTAAATACGGACGCACTCCGGGGAAATATATTTTCGAAACGAAGGATCTGGTTATTGGTTATAATGAACCTCTTTCCAGACCTGTTACTCTCTCTATGGAAAGAGGAAATAAGATTGCGCTGGTTGGTGCAAACGGTATCGGTAAGACAACTTTACTGAAAAGTATTCTGGGGTTGATCCCGTCTCTGAAGGGTTCCTGCGAACTTGGGGAGAATCTTCAGATTGGATATTTTGAGCAGGAAGTAAAGGGTGATAACAAGACTACCTGTATTGATGAAATCTGGGCGGAGTTCCCGTCTTATACTCAGTATGAGGTGCGGTCTGCTCTCGCCAAATGCGGTCTGACTACCAAGCATATTGAAAGTCAGGTACGTGTACTGAGTGGCGGGGAGCAGGCGAAGGTGCGTCTGTGTAAGCTGGTGAATAAAGAAACGAACATTCTGCTTCTGGACGAGCCTACCAATCATCTGGATGTGGATGCAAAAGAAGCTTTGAAGCAGGCATTGATCGAATATAAGGGAAGCATTCTCCTGATCTGCCATGAACCGGAGTTTTACCGCGATGTGGTTTCTCAGGTATGGGACTGCAGTAAATGGACTACAAAAGTATTATAATAATTGGTACATGAAGGGTTATTACAAATGAGTAAATCAAAAACTGTGGATCTGACTTCCGGTCCGATCCTGAAAACTCTGGCAGAGCTGGCTCTGCCTATCATGATTTCTTCCATGCTGGGAACAGCATACAGTATTATGGATATGGCATGGATCGGACTGCTTGGTGCAAAGGCGGTTGCAGGCGTGGGAGTAGGCGGAATGTATGTCTGGCTCTCCCAGGGGCTTGCATCCCTGTCAAGAATGGGCGGACAGGTAAATACAGCTCAGGCATGCGGGCGCAAAGATTATGACCAGGCACGTTCCTATGCTGCCGGTTCTCTGCAGCTCACTGCACTGTCCGGCATTTTGTTTGCTGCTGTCTGTGTTATTTTCATACAGCCTCTGCTGGGATTTTTTAATCTGACCGACGCAGAAACTTATACTGCTGCCAAATCTTATACATTGATCACCTGTGGACTGATTCTTTTTTCTTATCTGAATCTGACGCTGACAGGACTCTCTACTGCGCAGGGAGATTCCCGCACTCCCCTGCTTGCAAACTTTATCGGGCTTGCAGGAAATATGATCCTGGATCCGCTGCTGATCCTTGGCATCGGACCTTTCCCGAGGCTGGAGGTTGCCGGAGCCGCTATTGCGACAGTAAGTTCACAGATTCTGGTTTTTGTGGTGATGGTTATGCGTATCCGGCATTCCAGACTGGAGCCCAATGTTTTACAGCATCTGAATCTGCTGTCTGTTTTTCCAAAAGAATATTATAAGCACATTTTCAGGATCGGGTTTCCCACAGCTATACAGGGAAGCATTTACTGTTTCATCTCCATGATTCTGACCCGTATGGTTTCCGGTTATGGTGCTGCCGCTATTGCAACGCAGCGTGTTGGCGGACAGATTGAATCCGTATCCTGGAATACTGCTGATGGTTTTGCTTCAGCACTGAATGCTTTTATTGCCCAAAACTACGGTGCACGAAAAAAAGACCGTATCCGTAAAGGTTACAGTCTGTCATTTCGCGTTCTCACAATTTGGGGCCTGTTTGTCACTGCAGCTTTTGTCTTTCTTCCGGAACCAATTGCCAGGTTATTTTTCCACGAAAAAGAAGCTCTGGATACTGCTGTCAATTATCTGGTCATTATCGGATTCAGTGAAGTCTTTATGTCCATTGAGCTGATGACAGTGGGCGCATTATCAGGACTTGGACGCACCAGATTATCCAGTATGATCAGTGTGATCCTGACAGGCTCACGAATCCCGCTGGCATTGATCCTGACACATGCGGGAATGGGATTAAATGGTGTATGGTGGGCGCTTACAATCTCTTCTATCGTGAAGGGAATCGTGTTTACACTGACATTCCGGCATATCAGCAGGCGGTTGCCTGAAAAGGTCTAAAGGTCTCTTAATATAGCTGTCAAACTCAAAAGAGGACTGTTCAGAAAAATTTCTGTCAGTCCTCTTTTTACTATTTCTATTATTTCGCAACAAAGTTTACGATCTTGTTCGGTACATAAATCTCTTTGATAAGGTTCTTACCTTCCAGGAAGGAAGCAATTCTCTCGTCTGCTTTGGCGATCTCGAATGCTTTTTCTTTTTCACATCCGTTAGGGATTACGATTGTTCCTCTTACTTTACCGTTTACCTGTACACCGATCTCAACGGTCTTGGCAATTGTTTTGCCTTCATCGTATTTCGGCCATTCGGAAACTGCCAGTAAGCCTTCACCTCCGATAAATTCCCAGATTTCTTCGCAGATATGTGGCGCAAACGGGCTAAGCAGTTTGATAAAGATGGTAAGGTCATCTTTGCTTAAGTGTCCTTCTGCTGTGATCTCATTAATGAGTGTCATCAGGCTGGCGATCGCTGTATTGAATTTCAGGTTCTCGATATCAGAAGAAACTTTTTTGATGGTACGGTGGAGTTTCATCTCCAGTTCATCAGATACGGATTCTTCAGAAAGGATATCTGTCAGCCCTGCAACACGATCCAGGAACTTCTTACAGCCCTTTACAGAGTTCTCGCTCCACGGTGTAGCTGCGCCATAGTCACCCATAAACAGTACATAGGTACGAAGAGTATCTGCACCGTATTCTTCTACAATATCCAGCGGATCAACTACGTTGCCCTTGGATTTACTCATTTTATCTCCGTCCGGTCCGAGGATCAATCCCTGGATGGAACGTTTTGCATATGGTTCCGGTGTATTTACTACGCCAAGATCATACAGGAAATGATGCCAGAATCTGGAGTAGATCATATGTCTGGTAACGTGTTCCATACCACCATTGTACCAGTCAACAGGCATCCAGTATTTCAGTTTGTCCATATCAGCCAGTGCATTTGCATTGTGCGGATCTGTGTATCTTAAGAAATACCAGGAAGATCCTGCCCACTGAGGCATGGTATCTGTCTCACGTTTCGCTGCAGCACCGCATTTCGGGCATGTGCAGTTTACGAAAGAATCAATCTTTGCAAGTGGGGACTGTCCGTCTTCACCCGGCTCGAAGTCCTTTACATCAGGCAGGCGCAGCGGAAGTTCGTTCTCCGGAACTGCCACAACACCGCAGTTCGGGCAGTGGATAAGCGGGATTGGCTCACCCCAGTATCTCTGGCGGTTGAATGCCCAGTCTTTCATCTTATACTGAACACCGGCTTTACCGATTCCTTTTTTCTCCAGTTCTTCCAACATACGCTCAATAGAATCTTTCTTCTTTGCATATCCGTTCAGGAAATCGGAGTTTACCATTTCGCCGTCGCCTGTATAGGCTTCTTTTGAAATATCTCCGCCTTTGATAACTTCGATAATGTCGATGCCGAATTTCTTCGCGAAATCATAGTCACGCTGGTCGTGAGCAGGTACTGCCATGATAGCACCTGTACCATATCCCATCATTACATAGTCAGCAATGTAGATCGGGATTTTCTTACCGTTAACCGGGTTGATTCCCTCAAGTCCCTGGATTCTCACACCTGTTTTATCTTTTACAAGCTGAGTTCTCTCAAACTCTGTTTTCTTCGCACACTCATTACGATATGCAGTGATCTCATCCATGTTTGTGATTTTATCTGCATATTTGTCAATGATCGGATGTTCCGGTGCGATTACCATGAATGTTACACCAAACAGAGTATCCGGTCTGGTTGTATAGATTTCAAGTTTCTCATCGATTCCGTCAACATCGAAGTTAACGAAAGCACCTTTTGATTTGCCGATCCAGTGGATCTGCTGCTGTTTTACATTATCCGGATAATCTACATCTTTCAGACCTTCCAGAAGCTTATCTGCATACTGGGTGATCCTTAAATACCATACATCTTTGGATTTCTGAACAACATCGCTGTGGCAGATATCACATTTACCGCCCTGGCTGTCTTCATTGGAAAGGACTACTTTACAGTGCGGACAGTAGTTAACCAGTGTTCTGTCTCTGAATACAAGACCTTTTTCAAACATTTTCAGGAAAATCCACTGTGTCCATTTGTAGTAGTCTTCATCTGTTGTATCGATCACACGGTTCCAGTCAAAAGAAAATCCAACTTTCTTTAACTGGTTTGAGAATCTCTTGATGTTCTCATCTGTGATAATACGTGGATGTGTTCCGGTCTTTACTGCGTAGTTCTCTGTCGGGAGACCAAATGCATCAAATCCGATCGGGAAAAGTACATTATAGCCTTCCATACGACGTTTTCTGGAAATAACCTCCAGACTGGAATATGCTTTGATATGTCCTACGTGCATACCGGCACCGCTTGGATATGGGAACTCTACCAGACCATAGAATTTAGGTTTGTCACTGTTATCTTTGGCTTCGAAGACTTTGGCTTCTTCCCATTTTGCCTGCCACTTAGGCTCGATCTTTTTAAACAAGTATTTCATCTCTATACTTCCTCCAACATTTTGCTGTATGTGAACTACCCGGCAACAGAGTTACCAAGGCATCTGACTTAAGGCGAGATACCGTCTTTTTCAGGGTGCGTCCATGACACCACTACTGTTTGCTCCACTGAGCTACACAGCTGCTTTTATTATTTCCGGCGGTTTCAGTCCGATTATGGACATCTTATCCTAAAAATTTATTTTAATTCAACAAAGGCTGTTTGTCAATGTAACGTTTCGCTGTATCGAGTGTTTTTGCTTTACAAATGGCACTTATTTCGCATTTTCGAGTAATACACCACTAGAGTGTGTCAACAAAACGTAAAAAACAGGACATTCCGCATCTCTGCAAAATGTCCTGCCATTTTTATTTCTTAACTATATTTTAATTACTGCGCTAACACAAATTACTGCTCTATCAGTAATTACCCTTTTTTTATTCTTCAGCTTTATCCACTTTGCTTGCTCTTGCTTCGATTTCTTTTGCCTGGATATCGTTCGGAGCCTGCTCGTAGCGTGCGAATTCGTAGGAGAATTCTCCGCTTCCGCCTGTCATGGAGCGCAGATCTGTGGAATATCCGTAGATCTCAAGCTGAGGTACATCTGCCTCGATGATTGTATTTCCCTGATGGTCAGGAGTCATACCCAGAACACGACCGCGGCGTTTGTTCAGGTCGCCCATAACATCACCGGTAAATTTATCCGGAACAGTTACTTTCATAGATACGATTGGCTCTAAGAGTACAGGTGATGCATCCATAAAGCCTTTCTTAAATGCAAGAATCGTTGCCATCTTGAATGCCATTTCTGAGGAGTCTACCGGATGATAAGATCCATCATATAAGGTAGCTTTCACACCAACTACAGGATATGCAGCCAGAGGTCCTTTTAATACGCATTCCTGAAGACCTTTCTCAACTGCCGGGAAGTAGTTCTTCGGAACTGCACCACCAACTACAACCTGTTCAAATTCATAAGGTGTCTCCAGATCGCCTGATGGCTCGAAACGCATCTTAACATGTCCATACTGTCCATGTCCACCGGACTGTTTCTTATGTTTACCCTCTACATCTGCATTCTTACGGATCGTCTCGCGGAACGGAACCTTCGGTTTGCTCAGCTCAACATCTACTTTGTAGCGTTCTTTTAATTTATTCATAACGATATCGAGATGCTGATCACCGATACCATAGATAAGGCTCTGACGGTTTGCACTGTCATTTACTACACGAAGTGTCTTGTCTTCACTCATCATCTTCGCAAGTGCCTGGGAAATCTTATCCTCATCACCCTTCTTCACTGCTTTAAATCTCTTACAGGTATATGGTGTGGAAAGGAGTGCCTTCGGATAAAGAATCGGATTTGCTTTTGTCGCAAGGCTGTCACCAGTCTGTACGCTGTTTAATTTGGCAATTGCACCAATATCACCGGCATGAAGTTCCGGAACCTCGATCGGTTTGGATCCTTCAAGTACATATAATTTATTCAGACGTTCTTCTTCGCCTTTCTCTACGTTTAATAAAGTGTCATCGGATTTGATAACACCGGAGCATACTTTAATAAGAGAATATTTGCCAAGGAACGGGTCTGCAATTGTTTTCCACACATATGCGGATTTCACTTTCGTGAAGTCGTAGTTTGCTTCAAAGATCTCATTTGTCTTCTGAGCGATTCCGTTGCAGGAGCGTTTGTCCGGGCTTGGGAAATATCCGCAGATATCATCCAGTAAGTTGGATACACCGCGAAGATTGATCGGTGAGCCCATGCATACAGGTACGATAGATGCTTCCTGTACGTTCATTGCAAGTGCTGCGGAAACCTCTGTTACTGAGAATGTATCACCTTCAAAATAACGGTCCATGAATTCCTCGCTGGTCTCTGCAACAGATTCCATAAGGATATCGTGATATTTCTCCAGATATTCATCTAGGTATTCAGGAATCGGGCATTCCTCTTTCTTACCTTTATCTATGTACTTACGTCCTGCCTGTTTTACAACATTTACATATCCTACAAATTTGCCGTCTTCACGAATTGGGAAGTGAAGCGGTGCGATCTTCTTGCCGTAGAGTTCAGTGAGCTGTTCTACTACTTTACGGTAGCTGACATCATCTACGTCCATATCTGTGACAAAGATCATTCTCGGAAGTTTATATTTCTCACATAAGTTCCATGCCTTCTGTGTTCCAACCTGAACGCCTGCTTTACCGGAAACTACAATGATCGCTGCATCTGCTGCGCTTACTGCTTCTTCTACTTCGCCTACGAAATCGAAATATCCGGGAGTATCCAGCACATTGATCTTTACCTTATCCCACGGTACCGGGATCAATGTGGTAGAAATGGAAAAATGTCTCTTAATCTCTTCTTTGTCATAATCGCTGACAGTATTTCCGTCTTCTACTCTTCCGAGACGGTTAGTCATTCCTGCTAAGTAAGCCATTGCTTCTGCCAGTGTAGTTTTGCCAGCGCCCCCATGACCTAAAAGGACTACATTTCTAATTCGGTCAGTTCTAAATACATCCATGTTGCGTACCTCCCTGTTTGTCTGTTATGTTATTGCCGCCTGCAACGTCCGCAGCAACGATATGGCTATATATTACTAAATTTTTTTATATTTTTCAAGTATTTTATGAAATTTTAACATCTTTTTTTGTGAACTTCTTGTAAATTGATGAGCATTTTATATATTTTCAGTAATTTTCACGGATCTCGACTGTGAACTTTATCTTAAGTGTACAGCTACTGACTATAGCAATCCTCGTAACCAGCGTGTGATAGACAGAGAAGATACCTTCATATGATACGGCATTCGCTTTGCCGCTTTAAATTATTTATGTATAAAAGTGCCGTATGAATTGACTTTTCAAATCATATCCTTTAAAATAGTAAATTATGAAATCATGTAACTGTTCCGTATTTTCACAGTTACGAATAATGTTACCTGAAAGGATGCAAAAACCACTATGAAAACTATCGGTTTTATCGGTCTCGGACTGATTGGCGGATCAATTGCCAAGGCCATCCGAAAATACCATGAAGACTACCGACTTCTTGCTTATGATCAGGATCGGGAAACACTTGCTGTAGCAGTAAGCAGCAATATGATCGATGCTGTATGCGAAGAACATGATGAACGTTTCAGGAGCTGCGATTATATTTTCCTGTGTGCTCCTGTAGAATTTAATGTAAAATATCTTGAATATTTCAAAGACAATATCGGTCCTGACACGATCCTCACAGATGTCGGAAGTGTCAAGGGCATTATCCATAAAGAAGTAGAACGTCTTGGAATGGAATCCCGTTTTATCGGAGGTCATCCAATGGCCGGTTCTGAGAAGACCGGATTCGAAGCTTCCAGTGACCGTCTGATTGAGAATGCTTACTATATTATTACTCCGGGCGGCGAAGTTGCACTGGAACGCCTGACAGATTTCACAGAGATGATTTCTTCCCTTGGTGCGATCCCGATGGTCCTTACAAGTGAAGAACACGATTTCATCACTGCCGGAGTCAGCCATCTGCCTCATATTATCGCTTCTGCACTGGTAAATCTTGTCAATATGCTGGACAGCGATCAGGAATACATGAAAACAATTGCAGCCGGAGGTTTCCGTGATATCACACGTATTGCTTCTTCTTCCCCGATTATGTGGGAGCAGATCTGTGTGGAAAACAATCAGAATATCTCCAATGTTCTGGATGACTACATCCGCCTGCTGGTTCAGATCAAGTGTTTTGTAGATAACAAGGACTCCAGGAGTCTGTATCAGATGTTTGCAAGTTCCAGGGATTACCGTGATTCTATTGATGTGGTAGACAATGGTCTGCTGAAAAAGGCTTATGTCCTGTATCTTGATATTGCGGATGAGGCCGGCGGTATTGCTACGATTGCCACTATCCTTGCGATGGAGAAGATCAGCATTAAAAATATCGGTATCATTCACAACCGTGAATTCGAAGAAGGTGTCCTCAAAATTGAATTCTACGACGGAATCTCTATGGAAAAGGGTGCCGCACTCCTTAAAAAAAGAAATTATATTGTCTACGAACGCTAAACAGATCACCCTTTGACATTCATTTCAAAAATATTTTGTCAAAAGCAGATTGCTGTAAATAGCTGCAGGGAAATACAGAAATATTATAAAACAGGCAGGAATCAGATATGGAAATAAAAAAACAGACAAACCTCAGAGGAGAACTTACTGTACCCGGAGATAAATCCATTTCTCATCGTGCAGTTATGTTCGGTTCTCTTGCACAGGGTACTACAAAGATCACACATTTTCTTGAGGGAGCTGACTGTCTCTCTACTATCTCCTGTTTCCGGAAAATGGGAATCGATATTGAAAGAAATGCTTCCGAAATCCTCGTTCATGGAAAGGGACTTCACGGACTCAGTGCTCCGTCTGAAACTCTGGATGTGGGAAACAGCGGGACTACCACAAGACTGATCTCCGGAATTCTGGCAGGACAGTCTTTTACCAGCGAATTAAACGGCGACGCTTCCATTCAGTCCCGTCCAATGAAAAGAATTATGACTCCTCTTCTGTCTATGGGCGCTGATATCGTGAGTCTGAGGGGCAATGGATGCGCACCTTTGCGTATTACAGGAAAGCCTTTACATGCCGCTCATTATCAGTCACCGGTTGCTTCCGCACAGGTAAAATCCTGCGTGCTTCTGGCTGGTATGTATGCAGATGGGATCACCAGTGTTACTGAGCCGGTACTTTCCAGAAATCATACGGAAATCATGCTGAATTATTTCGGCGCAAATGTAAATTCCCAGGGAACAACTGCTTCTATTGAACCGGAGCCTGTGCTGAACGGACGCGAGATTAAAGTTCCCGGAGATATTTCTTCTGCTGCTTACTTTATCGCAGCAGGGCTTCTTACTCCCGGAAGTGAGATTCTTCTTAAAAATGTAGGCATTAATCCAACCAGAGACGGAATGCTTCGTGTATGCAAGGCTATGGGGGCTGATATTACTCTGCTAAATGCAAATACAGAGGGTGAGCCTACCGCTGACCTGCTGATCCGCACAAGCAGTCTTCACGGAACCACTGTTGAGGGTGAGATCATCCCCACACTGATCGATGAAATCCCGATGATTGCTGTAATGGCAGCTTTTGCAGAGGGGACTACTGTTATCAGGGACGCACAGGAGCTGAAGGTAAAAGAATCCGACCGTATCGCAGTGGTAACAGAAGGACTGAAACGCATGGGAGCTGATATTCAGCCGACTGATGACGGAATGATCATCCATGGGGGAAAGCCACTTCATGGTGCCGAGATCAATTCTTATCTTGATCACCGTATTGCCATGTCCTTTGCTGTTGCAGGTACAATTTGTGACGGTACACTTACTATCAAAGATGGGGACTGCGTTAAAATTTCCTATCCGGAATTCTATGAAGATCTGTACTCTCTCGGAAAATAGCAACTGTCATTTATAATTATGCTGCTGTCAACATATCATTTTTTTATGTTTGTTGACAGCAGCATAATTTTTACTGTTCACCTGTAATATCCCGCAAGATGTTTTTTTATCCTGCATATCTTTTGTCTTTCTGTACATACTTTTCATAACAAAGCATAATTTGCAATTCCTGTTTAAGGTATCTTCATACTCTCTCAGATTGTATTTTTATAAATACTTGATAAATTTTATCCAAAATAGTCTTTTCTTTTTCCGATAAATCGGTTATAATGTGAATCGTCAGAAGATTGTTATTATTTTAACATTATTCGATTTGTTTTACTATAGCAGGATTTCACACTCTGATGGGCTGGATTAAGATGCATTATTTATGAGGATTGCTATAAACACTGATATTATAATTTTCACGGTGAGTATACCATACAGGTATACAGCCAGAGAGGAGCTAACATTTATGAAAATCTTATTTTACGGCACCAAAAACTACGACGAGGAATTTTTCGAGAAGCTTCTTCCTTCCTATCCGGGAATTACAATTAAATTTACCGAAGCAAATATTCACGAAGAAACTGCCTCCCTTGCAAAAGGATATGAGGCAATCTGCGCTTTTGTAAACGCTGATCTGAGCACTCCTGTTATCGAAGAGCTGAATGCTCAGGGTGTAAAACTGATTCTTATGCGCTGCGCAGGATATAACAATGTAGATCTGGAAACTGCTCACAAATTCGGAATGAAGGTTCTGCGTGTTCCGGGATATTCTCCGGAAGCTGTGGCTGAGCATGCAATGGCACTTGCGCTGACAGCAAACCGCCACACACATAAAGCATACATCAAATGCCGCGAAAACAACTTCTCTTTAAGTGGTCTGATGGGACTTAATTTCTATCAGAAAACTGCCGGAATCATTGGTACCGGAAAAATTGGCCAGGCAATGGCAAAAATCTGCAAAGGTTTTGGTATGAGAGTTATCGCTTACGATCTTTTCCCGAATAAGAGCCTGGATTATCTGGAATATGTATCTCTGGATGAGCTTCTGGCAACCAGTGATCTCATCAGTCTTCACTGCCCGCTTACAGAAGAAACCAAACACATCATCAATGAAGAAACTATCGCCAAAATGAAAGATGGTGTAATTCTTGTAAACACTTCCCGCGGCGGCCTGATCAAGACAGAGGACCTGATCTCCGGAATCCGTGATCATAAGTTCTTTGCAGTAGGACTGGATGTTTATGAAGAAGAAACTGATTTCGTATTCGAGGATATGTCCGAGCGTATTCTGCAGAGCTCCATTACCCAGCGCCTGCTTTCCTTCCCGAATGTAGTGATGACTTCTCATCAGGGATTCTTTACAAAAGAAGCACTGACTAACATTGCCGAGACTACTCTCGAAAATGCGAAAGCATTTATGGATGGGAACGAACTGAAGAACGAGGTTCTTTCCTGATAATTACAGAAATATGATCAGGGGGCTGTCGCAATAATAATTCCAGCGACAGCCCCCTTGTGATTATTTTTCAGTTTTCGTTTTAGTTTCTGATTTCGTTGTATCTGCAGAATCTGATGTTTCAGTTTTATCCGCAGATTTTTTTGCAGAAGAATCTGAAGTTTCTGCTTTATCTGTATTTTCCGTTTTATCTGTAGTTTCTGTTGCATCTGTAGTATCTGTAATGTCAGCGGTTTCTTCCTCAGGCTCATCAATCTGTTTCATATCCTCGTCAGAAGTATCTGCATCCATTTCATTCAGCTCTTCTTCTGTCAGCGGTTCAAGATCATCCTGATAAATTTCCTTATTTGTAATATCATCTTCTGACTTCTTCCCACATCCGGCAAGACCGATGGATGCCAGAAGCATTCCTGTAATCATAAAGTATTTTATTTTTTTCATTTTAATCATCCTTTCGTCTGTTCCACATAACACAAATGGTGTTTCATTTTCAGATAATATTTATTCTGCTGTTCTCAATCTGCCTGCCAGATCTTTTATTTCCTGTATGATATCTTCTCTGTCTCTGACCGGCACTTTGTCTGTACGGTTTACATATACAGTCCCCAGACTGTCACAGCTCATCTGACGAAGCAGCATCTCTGCCGTACTTTCCGCTTTTTCTCTGGGTCCGATACTTCCTGCTGTCAGCAGAACTGCTCCTGTTTTCTTCTTAGGAACAGGTTCTTCTTTACGGATATATCTTGCACTGAAATAGGTCTGCAGTCTGCTCATCACAGCAAGAAGCATTCCCGTAACCTCCTCAAAATATACAGGAGATGCCATAATAATATGGTCACATTCTTCAATGTACGAAAGAACCTCCTGCCATTCATCTTTGACTGCGCATCCTGCATGGTCAAAACACCATCTGCAGTCTATACACGGGCGGATATCTGCCCTGTAGGCATTAACCACCTTAAAATCCCCTCCAAGATTTTCCTGCAGAGTCCGGATCATATATGCAGTTTCACCGTTCTTTCGCGGTGAACCGTTGAATATCAATGTTTTCATCTTTATTTTTCCTCATATTCTTTCCTGAGAAGTGCTATCTCACGTACCCATCTCTCATTATCTTTGAGTGCTTTCAGAGCATGTTTCATACGCTTTAGAGCGTGTCTGAAAAAGGCTTTCTGCAAGATGTGCGTCACAATTTGTGGGATA
>OGRY01000524.1_pt1 | contig 31855 bp, 25 predicted proteins | sample 1553551 | NCBI WGS metagenome assembly OGRY01 (sample SAMEA2580101, study PRJEB22360) | human gut metagenome | biome: human gut; feature: human-associated habitat; material: faeces | place: Denmark | collected 2008/2010
GACCCGCTTGGGCTTCGCGGCGGCCGTGGAGGGATTCGAGGCCTGCCGTGTTGGCGGCGCTGATGTAGAGCACGACGCCATCGCCCACGCTGATGGTGTTGAGCGCGGCACAGCCCTGCAGCATGTTCTGGATGTTGAGGGTGGCGGCGGCAGCTTGTGCGCGCATTTCCCAGGTTGAGATGTCAACCGTGGTGAGAGCCGTGCAGCCCGCCAATAGGTTGGAGAAGTCCAGGTTGTTTTCTGTGTTGAGGCCCACGCCGACGAAGCTGGTCAGGTTGGTGTAGCCCTGGAAGAGGCCACCCAGACTTGCGAAGGTCACGTACCAGACGTCATTACCGTTGAGGTCTTTGCGCGAGAAGTTCACGCGAGTGACATCTGCCTGCGTGATGGCGTCGAGCCAAGGCATGTAGGTGTCGGTGACGTGGGTTTCGCCCGCTCCGGCGTTGTAGTCAGCATAGATGGTGATGGTCTTGGTAGTGGAGTTGTAATCCCAGTGGACCTTGTCGTTCGAGGGGAAGGTGCCGCAGACGTGGAATACATAGATGATGTTCGCCGTGAGCGGCTTGGTGGGATCGGGCAGGGTGCCTGTGTCGTCAGGCGCGATGCCGCCGGTGGCTGGGTAGCGCTGGATGAGCTCGCTGGCCGTGCCCTTCCAGGCGATGGCTTCCGCGGGGTCCGTTGCTTGCGCTTCCCATTTGCCCAGGGAGTCCAGGCGGCTGGGGATAAGCTGGAGGGCGGTGTCTTCGAGAGACGTGTGTGCGCCCAGCTTGAGGGTGTCGAGCGAGGTCATGCCTGCCAGCATGTTCGTGCGGTTCTTCGTGGAAGTGGTTGCTGCGCCGGAGCCCGAGAAGTCGGCCGTGTAGAGGCCGGAGAGGTCGAGCGCCTTCAGGCTGGAGCAGCCGGAGAACATTTCAGCATAGTTGGTGGTTGCTTCGGAGCGCCAGGTGTCCAGGTTGCTGATGGAGGTCAGGTTCTGGCAGCCCTTGAAGAGGCGTTCGAGGCTGGTGGCCTGCGTGACGCTGAGGCCCGTGGCGTCGAAGGTGAGGAGTGCCGTGTAGTTTTCGAACCAGCCGGTCATCTGCTTCACGATGATGCGTGCGCCGCGGGAGCTCACGGAGGTGACGATGTGCTTGATCTCGTTTGGCGTTGCGCCGCCGCTGGTGGCGGTGAGCCATGGGAGGGTGTTCGGGGTGAAGTCGGGAAGCTCGGTGTCGGCCGTTGCGTCGTTGCCGAGGGTGAGCGTGCCGGTGGCGGAATCCCATGTCCACCAGATGGTGGTGTTGCCGGGAGTCCAGTAGTTCTTGGTGGCTGCTGCCGTGGAGATGATGCTCTGCGTTTTCGCTTTCGCGAGAGCGGGATGAATGGTGAACTCTTTATTAGTGTTGTTCTTCTTGTTGTTGTAGGCGGCGATGATTGCCTGTGCCTCAGGATCGTCCGCAGGGTTGGTGATGGTGCCTGCTGGAGCGATGGGACCCACGAAGTTGGGGTCGATTGCAGCCGCATTGTCTTCGGCGGTTGCATTCTTAGCAGAGTTGACGTTCGCAGGAGCGTTCACGTTCACGACGAACTCAGGAGTGGTGGCGTCTGCGTCGGCGTCGTGGTCAGCGTCATCTTCGCTGTTCGCCTTGCCGTCCTCGGTTGCGCCCGTGGAGGAAGAATTACTTGGGGCGCCCGATGGAGGAGCGTGCGGATTCACCGTTGTTATTTCAGTATCAGAAGAGTCTTTGTCGAGATTGATAGTGAATTTTCCTTGTTCATCAGGTGGAACAGGAATGTTGGGGTCTTCAGGAATGAGTAGGTTTTCGTCCGGGTTCGGAAGCGTAGTTATGCCATTAGAGGCACTCGACGTTCCACCCATGTCGTTGCCGAACTGGTCGTTTGTTTCACTTTCTGTCGGGATCACGACCAGATCGTACCCGGGACCCAGAACCGGATTATTAGGCTGAGCTGCGATTTCTGCTTTCTCTGCGGTGTTAAGGGAATCAGCCTTATTGATGGTTTGCGGTTTCTGGATCGAAACATTGGTGTCTGCGGAGTCGATCTTCCAAGCGGCGGTGAGCGTTACGTCCTCGGTCATTTCAAATTTGGAACCAGGGGCGAGCAGCGTACCATCCGGGAGCTTCCAACCGAGGAAGGTGAACGTGATGCCATCTTCGTTGGTTTTTGACTCGAGCGTTTCAAGCGTGATAGTTCCAGCGACCCCATTGGTAGTGGCAGACTTGCCATCAACCACATATGTAATAGAGAAGGTTGCCGGTTTTGCTTGTTGCGCACCTTGGTTGGTCGCGTTTGCAGAACCATTGTTAGTAGTGTTGTTTTGCGCATTAGTAGCACCTGCGGTGTTTGCCGCACCACATACCGCGCTTTCGGAGTTTTTCGAGGTCGAAGCCGCATTCTGCGAAAGCGCGGCATTTCCGTTTCCGGCGGCGTTTCTGCTCTTTGCCGTTGCCTTCGCATCGCTTTGACCTGCGATTTCTTTTTTAGCGTTTTGATCGTTTTGAACTTTTTGAGTGGCTTCCGCGCTTGCGCCTTTATTCACAGTGACCTCGGCATACGCGGCATTTACATAAAGGGTTGAAGAAAGGATAAGACTTGCTGCGAAAGTTAGCGCAACGGTAACGAATCCTGCAAAAAGGGTAAATACAACTTTAGCCACAGCACAGGGGGTGCAGTGGCCACAACCAAACGTGTGTTGGCGTAGTAGTTGCATTTAAATTTCGTTCCTCATCACTAACCGGCATCGCCGATTTTAGCATCGTGGTCACGGTCGCGCACGTGTATGGGGATTTCGAAAATGCGTCTGAACTGGCGCTTTAGTGAAGTGGAGAACGCCGATAGCACTCGGCTAGATTCTGGATCGCGCTCCGTTTTTTTGCGCGATGAAAAGGTATGGTCAAACCGTATAGCGCCCGTATGGCGGATGTGAAAAACGTATTGCTACCTGCCACGTTGCCAAAATGACATTGAATCGTGATTTTTGCCCCGTTTTGCCCCTTTTCTGTCAAGCAAATCTTCACATTTCCTACACATTTCGAGGGGTGCTCGGGTTCATTTTCAACACCATTTTTGGCGTTTTCCGGGCTTATCGAGCTCTTCGCAATTTCTCAACGTTTTCCACACGATTTGTTTGGTCAGATTATTCGGGCTTTTCCTGGACTTTTAGTCTATATACGGCACTCTTCCAGCCCAATGATCGAGACAGATTTTGGCGCAGTTTTCCACATACGTTTTCCCAGGTCGGATTTTCTTGATTTTGGGCCTTTTTTGCGCCCAATCCGGAAAATGGACGAATTGTGAATATGGAATACGACCACGAATATGAATTTTTCTTTGTGGAAAACCTCTTTTACCAAACCTTGTGAGATATACATTCGGCTATACATTCCAACGCGCACGCGATCTTGGGTCTAATTTCGTGCCTATTTCGCAATCTTGCATGTGCTATTTTCTTTGCTTCAACTGGACGTAATTCTATTCCTGATTTTTGGGCAGATTTCCCCGCTTTTAGCTGCATTTCACACCTATTTCTAGCAGATAGCTAGCAGATAGCTATACAAATGATATACGGCTTGCTATCAGGAGTTTTCCGTGTGGAAAACGCCAATTTTCGCCATTTTTTCGATTAAAATTCGCGCCTCGTCTTAGAAAGCATCTGGTGGCTTCTGCTGCGATTTCCTGCGCCAAATCGATGACAAACGACCCGGTCGTTCGTCATCTTTTGCCGTTCATAATCAACTCAATCAGCACCGAGCGCGAGACACGAGGTTCCCCGCTCCCCTGCTCAAGAACCTGCATCCTGCAGGTTCTTTCGTGCGTCGCTGCTTTGCTCGGGTTTTATTACTAACGAAGTTAGTCGGCAAAGAGTCACCTCATTGCCTCACCCTCTCCGCTGATCGAGCACAGTCGATGCGAGCTTTGCCGAGAAGGTCTGTCGGCTGTGCCGTGGGTCGGGTAATTTGTCACCTTTGAATCTGGGGGCTCGGATGCGTCGGATCATCTAACTTCGGACTCCCCTGGCAGCAAATCGAGCATTTTTTAAAATTCGCCCGAAAAAACGAGGCTCTGAGAGCCGTTCTAAGGCCCGCAAAAATTTTTTATGACTAGTAACTCAGGGGAATTTGACCCAAAATTAGCCCGTTTTGCGCACTTCAGCTTCAAATCGCATCGACCAGCCTGCAAAAACAGCAGGTGACATGGATGACGAATTACCCTGTCGGATGTCGAACGACCGGGTAGTTTGTCACCTTTACGCAATGCGGATGTTGCGGAACGTGCTAGCTTCGTTGATCTCGTCGAGGACGTTGATAATGGCGTCCGACTGATAGAAATCGCCACGTTGACGCTTGCCCATATGCCGGAGCATTCCGTATTCGCAAGCTCGAAGAATGAGCGTGGTTGCCGTGCGCTGGGTTACTCCCAAGCTGTCTGCCAGATAGGCGGAATTGACAACCGGCTGTTTCACCAATGCTTTTGGAAGTTGACGGATCTTCGATCCTTTGCGATGACCGACAAGGTTATCCCAATCTTCCAAGAGCGATTCGATTGAAGTCTCGGTGACGCGACTTACGAACAAGGCAAGCTCCAATGCAGAGACAACCTCTTCGATGATGACGAGTGGATCGCCTTCGCGATAGGACTGCAACGCATTAATGAGTGAATCGATGTTGTGAAGGAAACCGACAGAGACTGGAATCAGAGTCGAAGAAAGAACTCCTTCTGCTCTGAAAATGTGATGGATCAGAGCTCTGCCGGTTTGGCCATTCGCGGTGAGGAACGGATGCACGGTTTGAAACTGTGCGTAAAGAATGGCTGCCTTCACTACTGGGTTCAGATCAGATCGAGTGCCGAATTCGATCAGATCCGCCATGTATTCAGGTACATGTTGAAAAGCAGGGGGCACAAATAGTGCGGTATGAGGAGTGAATGACGTGCCCCCCAGCCAGACCGGTTTCTGGCGTAGCTTTTCAAATGCCGAATTGGTTTGGTTTTCAAGATGCGAGTTATCGAGCAGCAGATCGTGAATTTCCACGATTCCCTCGAGCGTGAACCCGGCTGGCAATTCGAGCGCTTTTTGAGTAGCGATCATGTTTGCCACAACCAGGCGCGCATCACTGGATGCCTTGGGATAAAGCTCTGCAAGCGCAACGCTCTGAGCGGTCGAAGTGAGTCGATCGATCTGAGAGCTTGCTGAGCTTTCACTCCGCAAGAGCATGGTCGGTACGTTATCCGCACGCTGCCTCAACTCCACATCGAAGCGCGCCATCTCTACGAGCAGTGCGCTGATGCGAGCTGACAGATCGTCCGGAACCGCCACGCTTCGCTCGGCGATCAACAGCGGAAGTGCAGCCTGGTATTCCATTTCAGTGCTGCGATTCAAGCCAAGTGAACTTGATCCACTATCTCCAGAACCTTCAACAACCTTGGCGAAGGAGCCTTTGCTTTCACCCTTCGCAACGCCTTCCTCGATGCGCTCGGTTGCATCGCGGTTGCCGTCTTGCTGCCACGCGTGTTTCTCGAAGGAAATCGGTGGCCACTGCTGAGCCTCAGTCGATTTATGTTGCGAATCTTTGTTCATGCACTAACCGCTATTTTCTCTTCCGTTATTATACCATATTCAGAAATTTTACAAGCTTTAATTCTGAACTTTTTTCATTATAGAGAATTTTTTTCTTTTGCAACCGTTTAATTATAATTTTTCGATTGTTTACATAAATTGCTTCCGACTATTTGAGAAAGAGAGAAGTTTTGATCTTGGCGCAAAAATCTTGCTGAGATCCAGACCGGCAAATTTGAAATTTGTCCGAGAAGTTAAAAACCGAATTGCATCCGACTTTGCAGAGAGCATGCTTTCAGGAAGCAGTGGTCGGATCGAGCAATGATCGCATCGCATGCTCTAATGAGCTCTAGAAGTTAATGAATTACGAATTGTTTGTCATCTGCTCCAAGACAACAAAAAAGTGAGCTGCGGACCCATTCTCAATAGGAATCTTGTAACGTGTAACGCTACATGTTACAATTCATATGTTGAAAGGTTCTCATGATCAAAACATTTGCAGATAGCGATACTCGGCTCCTATTCGAAGACGGAGAAAGTAAGAAGTTGCTTGCGGATCTGATTAGAAGGGCTCTTAGAAAACTTGAGTATATTGATAACGCCGAAGACATACTTGATTTAAGGCTGCCTCCTGGAAATAGACTGCATGCCTTAAAGGGCAACAGGAAAGGGCAGTTCGCCATATCCATTAATGATCAATGGCGTATCTGTTTTCGCTTCGAAGCAGAAGGCGTCTACGATGTTGAGATTTGCGACTGCCATTAGACAACAGCCTACCAAGTAGTTTGTCATTGGAGGTTCATTATGAAAGCTGAATACGATCTCACGGATGCCAAACCCAATCCTAATATCGAAAAGCTACCGCACCCTAATCTAGATACGTATGCAATCGATTATTTCAAGCGAAAACCAGATCGAACTAAAGACGACAACCTACTGGATAGTTCGTCGTCTTAGCTAAAGGAGTCTCTTATGAGTGAAGATATGATCGATGTTTCCCGAAAGCCTATTCATCCTGGGGAATTTCTGCGTGAAGACTATATGCCCGAGCTCGATCTGAGCGTTGCGAAGCTCGCTGAAAAGCTTGGGGTTACTCGACAGACCGTGAACGATATCGTGCGCGAGCGTAGAAACCTTAGCCCAGAAATATGTCTGAAGCTTGGGCGTTTGTTTGGCACTACCCCACAGTTCTGGATGAATATGCAGGCCAAAGTAGATATTTGGAATTCTTTAGAACTTCATCGCGCTGAGATCGAGGCTGTCCAACCCCTCGAAGCGCTCGCCGCGCTTTAATAGGTGTCAAACGACCGAAGTTTGTTGGCTATTTTGGGAGCTCGATCTCTTCGATATCGCAGAAGAAATCTAGGTATTCTTGTGCGGTGAGGCTTTTGATATACGAGCGTCCAAAAGCATTTTTATCTCGAGAAATGATAAAGTCTACCGGAATGCTCTCCGCACATTCGCGCACGATACCGTCTTCAAAATCTGGCTCGTTGGACCTGATCGCAGTATTGCAAATAAGAGCATCGACAGGTACCACCTGAAAGATTTTTAGTATAGCCTCGATAAAACCACGCGAACGAGACTCACCTTCATATTTGCTGAGAATGTAATAAATATCTTTGAGCGATGTTGCTGCTATATATCCCTCTGCTTCGCCATAGAGAAATTCATCCCAAAGAAGGACTCCTGGAACATGCCCTTCGCGCGCATTGATCGCAACATCCAAAAAGATATTAGTATCTACCAGTAGTTTTCTATTCATAACGACTCGCTATAAGATCTTTAAGCTCTTCGTCTGTCATTCTGCCGATACGTTCATCGTGCGGATAGGAAGAGAAATTCTTCATGAATTCTATTGCTCGTTTTTTCCGTGCGAACTCATCTTCATTTTTGTAACGAGGTAATTCGCCAGTTTGCTCAATACCATTAAGCAATACCGTGCCGCAATACTGGCCGAACGACATGCCATATTCCTTTTTTGCGAGTGCATCTGCATACGCAAGTTTCTCCGCATCTGCCCTGCTTGAGAATGTTTTCGTTGCCATTTGGATCACACTCCTAAACGCATTTATAGTATAGTTGTTTATGTGTTTACAAACAAGTCTTAACATAAGAAACGCACGTCAGGCGTGCGTTTTCCGTTTTTAAAAAGATGTCAAACAATGTTGTCGAACGACCGGGTAGTTTGTCACCAATGATGTGTCGAATTACACGACCTCTATCACTTATCATCCGATGAGCATGGTGAGGGCATCGATCTGTTCTTCGATGGCTGCACCAAGATCGGTTTGCGCGACCAAGATAGGCTCAGGCGCAAGCTGGACATCGCGACGCTCTGAGAAGATATCAAGGCGCTCTTCGATGGCTTCGGCCGTAGAAGGCAGCGGCTTATGCGCATCGAGGAAATAGCCCTGCGAGCTGTAGATGAGCGTGAAGCCCGCAATACCCGTTGTTCCCTGATAGGCGCTTGAGAAACCGCCGTCGATCGTGAACACCTTGCCGTTGCACTTCACGGGGTCTTCCCCATCCTTCACCTTCACGGGCACGTGACCACACACGATGTGCGCGGTCTTGGGATCGAGCCCGAAGTCTTCAAAGATGCCATCGAAAACCGCTTCTTCATCGAAGAGCGTATAGAAGGGGTTCTTCACCTCTTTGCGCGCGGCTTTATCGGCCACCAGATAGATCTCGAACGTGGCCATCTTGCTTTTCGCAAAGAGCGGCGAACCTGCGCCAAGCCACATGTACCAGATAAGGTCCATACCGCGTTTGCGCAGTTCAGGGTCGGGGCTATAGAACGCATCGCGCACATACTGGTCGAAGATATCGAAGAGCGCGCGACCCTTGTAGATGGTGCCGAACACATCCACCTCTTTGAGCGAGCCATCGGGGTTCAGCGGCACGCAGGCATGGAAGAGCAAGTTGTCATTATAAATAGTGTAGAGACTGCCCACATCGAGCAGGAACTGCATGTGACGCTGGAGTTTTTCACAACTGATGAACGCTTGCGCGAGCGATTCCATGACCGCCTCTTCTTCGGCAGTGAGCTTGTAGGGATCGGACCAATCGACCGTAGGGAACACCGGGTCAGTGATGGCGTATTCAACACCGCTAACTTCAACGGTACCGGCGGTGGGGTTGCCGTCCGCGTCGGTCTCGGAGCTGAACTTGATGGTGTGAAGCTGCTTGCGATCTTCGAGACCGAACGAAGGATACTCATCGATGAGCTGGGCTTCTACTTTGAACTGCAGGATGGCCATAGCCTTCTGGATCTGCACGTTCAAGCGGTGCTCTTCAGGCGTGAGGCCCGGATCGCCCTTCAGTGCGTAGCCCACGCAGGGGTCTTCGGCATAGGCGGTTTGCGCGAAGGTTGCGAGCGGACGCAGATTGATGCCGTAGGAATCTTCCAGGATGGAGAGGTTGCCATAGCGCGCGCAGTTACGCACCACGTGCGCGATGCAGCCCCACTGGCCCAGCGCCGCGCCCATCCACACCGCATCGTGGTTGCCCCACTGAATGTCGATGGAGGGGAAGCGCATGAGCTCTTCCATGATGAGGTCGGGGTACGGACCGCGATCGTAGACATCGCCCACCATGTGAAGGTGATCGACTGCCAAATGCTGAATGAGCTCAGCCAACGCCACGATGATATCGGGCGCGATACCGGTTTCAATCGCGTTGTTGACCAGCGCATTCGCGTAGAGGTCAGGCTCGTAGGACTTTGCGATCTCGGGCGTGCCTTCGGGCTTGTGTACGTAGTGGCAATGCACGAGCAACGCGCGGATGAGCGCAGCGTATTCCTGTGGAAGCAGGTCGTAGACGCGCTCGGCTGTATGACGCAGCACGAGCGGGTGCGCGAGCGCGACCAGTTCGACGATGGTGCCAAAATAGTAGGCCGATTCGTCGATCGCCGCTTCGGCATCTATGGACACGCGCTCTTCAGGATAATAGACGAGCGAAGCAAGCGTGCGCTTCTTGTCTTGGGAAAGACCATCTTCGAACACGAAATCGATGAGCTCGCGAATGCCGCCGGAAGCGTTGCGCAAGATGTGTGAAAACGCGGCAAATTCGCCGTGAATATCGGAGACGAAGAATTCCGTTTCTTTGGGAAGATGCGCGGCTGCAGAAAGACGCGCTACTTCAGCGGCCGCCTCTTCGCGCGTAGGGTAGAGCGCATGGAGAGTTTGGAGCTGCTGCTTGTTCTGTGCGTTCATGTTTCTCCTGTTCATCGGAGGGACAACGCGCGCAGGTTCACCGCGCGGCTGGCAATGATTCACTACCTATTAATTAGTAAGTATAACGTAGACGAATTTCGAAAAATCTTTCATCTTGCTTACTTTTTAGCGACAGTAAGGCTAGACTTACTTATAGGGTCGATCAAAAAAATGAAAGAGCTTTCTCGTGCGTTCAACGGATGTTCAAAAACGTGACGCTACGCGCGTCTTCCCTGTTCGTCGTGCGCTACTTGCGGCGCTCGTTACCTGCTCACTCGTATTAGGCGGGGCGCTATTTGGTGCAGCTCAAGTGTCTTCGACAGTTGCAGGAGCTTCAGGAACTTCAGAATCCTCAGGGGATTCGGGGGCTTTAGCAGTTTCGGGAACTTCCGAGGTTTTCGCGGGCAAAGCCTTCGCCGAACCCGCTCAATCAGATCAAAAAAGCAATAACGAGCACGTGTGCATCGGCTACTACTATGGAGACCCTGCCTTCCAAGATGGCTTTGGTGACGATGAACGGAAATCGGGCTATGCCTATGAATACTACCAGCGTCTTTCCCCCTATTCCGGATGGGATTACACCTACCGATACCTCACGCGCGGGAAGGCTATCGAAGCACTGAAGAACGGTGAAGTAGATATTGTTGCTGGCATCCCTAAAACGCCCGAGCTTGAGAAGGAGCTTCTCTTCTCTTCAATGGATATGGGGCTCGATGGCGATCCGCTCTACTTCGTCGTGAACAAAGACCGCAATGACTTGCTCGTCAAGCTTGATCAAGCGCAAAAGAACTTGCTTGCGAACGATCCGAGCTTTTTGGCAGAGAGCTGGGAGAAATACTATGCCAGCAGCGGCATGACCACTGCACTCACTGAAAAAGAGCATGCTTGGCTCGAGGCAAAGGGATCGATCACGCTTGGCTACCTCTCAAACAACCTTCCCATCTCAGGCCAAGACGAGCAAGGAAAACCGACTGGAGTACTGGGATCAGCGCTCCCTATCATGGAAGAGTATCTGGGCATTCCCATCAAAACGAAAGCGTTCGATAGTCGTTATGCGATGCGCGAAGCTATTAAAGCCAATGAAGTCGATGTGATCTTCCCCGTATATGACGACACCTGGTCGCGCGAAAAGGAAGATCTCTACCAAACAACACCGCTCGTTGAAGACCGCATCATGGTCGCATACACGGGTGATTACGACGATAACGTACTCAAACGTGTGGCCTCTACCGAGGCGGCCATCGGGCAGCAAGAGTTCCTTGAGCAGTACGATCCGAGCGCGGAGCTTGTGAATTACCCTTCACGCGATGAAGCATTCAGGGCTATGTCGCGTGGAGAGACCGACAGCGTTATTGGCAATGCGAGCATCCTGCAGCTCTTCATTGCCGAACACCCCGAATACGACACCTTCAACACTGCCTACCTTGAGGCCAGCGAAGGATTTTCGTTCGCTGTGAGCCGCGAGAATCCTACGCTTGCAGTTATTATGCAAGAAGCAACCCAGCAGATCGATAATACGCTGATCACCAACGCATTGATCCAATACTCCGAGGCGCGTGTACCTTTTTCGCTGCTTGAAGTGATCCGCCATTATGCGCTCCCGCTTCTGGTGATCGGCCTGGCCATTATCGCAACGATCGTGATCGTTTTCCTGCGCTATCGCAGGCAAGTCAACATTTTCAACAAGCGCCAAGCCGCTACACGCGAAGCGCTCCAGACCGCGCTTGACATAGCCGACAACGCGAGCGCCGCTAAGACGAGCTTCCTTTCGAACATGAGCCATGATATCCGCACGCCGCTCAATGCGATCATCGGCATGACTGCCATTGCGGGGGCCAACCTAGACGATACGAATCGCGTTAAAGATTGCCTCTCGAAGATCGCCTCCTCAGGCAAGCATCTGTTATCCCTAATCAACGAGATCTTGGATGTGTCGAAGATCGAGTCGGGGCGCATCGAGCTTTCTGAGGAGCCGTTCGATCTTTCTGTGATGCTGAAGGACCTGATCGACATCAATAAGCCGCTGGCCGATGCAAAACAGCAGAAGCTGATCCTTCGCGTGAAAGATATTGTCCACGAGGAAGTGATCGGCGATCATGTGCGCCTGCAGCAGATCTACACCAACTTGGTGAGCAACGCGATCAAATATACGCCTGAGGGTGGAACGATCGACATCACGCTCGAAGAGAAGGACGCTGGCAGCACCAAGGCAGCGCAGTACGACTTCACCGTAAAGGACAACGGCATCGGCATAAGCAAGGACTACCTGCCGCATTTGTTCGAAGCGTTCTCGCGCGCTGAAAACCAAGAGGTCGTGAGGCAACAGGGAACTGGTCTTGGCATGCCGATCGCACTTTCGGCAGCCCGCATGATGAATGGCGATATAGAGGTGGAGAGCGAACTGGGCAAAGGATCCACGTTCACCGCTACCGTATTCTTGAAGATTGCAAAATTGGACGAGAGCGTGTATGAAGAGTTCATCGATCTGCCCGTGCTCATCGTTGATGATGATGAGGTGGTGTGCGAATCGACGCATATCATACTCGACGATCTGGGAATGAAGTCAGAGTATGTGCTTTCTGGACAGGAAGCAGTGGATAGGCTTGTGGATGCCGAAGCGGCAGGTGAGCACTTCTTTGCGGTGATCATCGACTGGATCATGCCAGGCATGAATGGCGTACAAACGATCCGCGAGATACGCAAAAGGACGAATGAGAACGTGCCGATCATCGTGATTTCGGCTTACGATTGGACCGAGATCGAAACGGAAGCACGCCAGGCAGGTGCAAGCTTCTTCGTGAGCAAGCCGCTATTCAAGTCACGCCTCAAGCAGCTATTCGTTAAACTGCTGGAGGCTGAACCTGCGCAGAGGGAGACGGAAAAGAAGCCCGATGTGAGCCAGATCGATTTCAGTGGCAGGCGCGGTTTGCTGGCCGAAGATAACGATCTGAATGCCGAGGTGGCATCTGCATTCTTAGGAGCAGCTGGCTTCGAGCTCGAGCATGCACAGAATGGACAAGAGGCTTTCGAGATGGTGCGCGACCACGAACCGGGCTATTACGATTGCGTGTTCATGGACATGCAAATGCCTGTGATGAATGGCCTTGATGCCACGCGCGCGATTCGCGATCTACCGCGTGAGGACACAAACTACGACGCGCTGCCGATCTTCGCCATGACCGCGGCTGCCTTTGTTGACGATGTGCGCAAGACAAAAGAGGCGGGCATGAACGGACACTTCGCCAAGCCACTTGATTTCACTGTCGTGCTCACGACGCTGCATCAGCAGTTGAATAAGTAAACCAATTCCAACCGGGGCTTAACAGATTGTTGACAGAGCCCTTGGGCGCCAAGGCTCTGGGTCGCGGGCTTCCTATAATGAATGGAACACGCTAAGAAGCGATGACAAACTACCCGATCGTTCGTCACCAAACGACAAATGACGAGTGACCCGGTCGTTCGCCATAGGTAGTTCGTCATCTTACTGAGGGAGGGGTTTTGATGGAACTCAAAGATTCGCAATCCTGGAAGAATATGGAAACCGCGCTGAACGCCGAGGCGCTGGCTTATGTAACGTACACCTTTTTCGGACAGCAGGCGCGCAAAGACGGCTATGTGCAGATCTCCAATATCTTCGACGAAACCGCCGGCAATGAATTGGCACATGCAAAGCTGCTGTTCAAGCGCTTGCATGATGGTGAGATCCCTCACGTGCTCGACGGGCTGAAGGCTGCGGCTGGCTCCGAGCATTTCGAGGCCGATAATCAGTATCCTGCGTTCGCAAAGACCGCGCGCGAAGAGGGCTTCGACGAGCTGGGGGATTTCTTCGATGGTTTGGCGGCGATCGAGGCAACGCACGAAGAGCGCTACAACGTGCTGACCGAGCGCATCAAGAACGACGAGGTGTTCCGTCGCGAAGAGGCGCAGGTTTGGTACTGCACCGTGTGCGGGCATCTGCACATCGGCAAGGAAGCGCCCGAGAAGTGCCCGGTGTGTGCGCACCCGCAGAGTCACTTCGAGATTCGCGCCACGAACTACTAAGCGCAAACCGCTGGTGATGAATTGCGGTGATGAATTACTGGTGGCGAACGACCGGGTAGTCTGTCACTTAAAACAAAATGACCCTGGTATGAAAGCCAGGGTCGTTTTCGTACCTAAGCGCTGCTGTAAGCTCTTAGCAAACGCGCTTTGCGAACGTGGGATGGAAGTATTCCATCGACTGAACGCGTACGCCCTTGCCGCTTCCGGCTGCATGAATATAGGTGCCATCCTCAACATAGATACCTACGTGATACACACCTGATCCAGAACCCCAAAAGAGCAGGTCGCCGGGCTGCAATTCATCCATCGAAACTGATTCGCCAAGAGCTGCTTGAGCAGCTGCGGTGCGTGGAAGCTTCACTCCGAGCGCCTTGTCGAAGCAGTAGCGAGTGAATCCGGAGCAGTCGAATCCGCGAGGAGTGGTGCCGCCATAGGAATAGGGGCTTCCTTCAAGCGAAAGTGCTGTGTCGAGAAGATTGGAAACCTTCGCCTGCTGAACGAGCGATGAGCTTGCATCGAGGATCGCATTGGAGATTTCCGGCTGAACCGCTGCATGGAATTCAGAAACTTCCGTGCTCGATTCAGTGGTTGATGCTTCATCGTCTGCGAAAGCGACAGAAGGCATCGTGATCAACAGGGCGACTGCGAGACCGAGCAGGATCGGCAGTGCGGTTGCGCGCAATTTTTGTACTAGCAAATAACTTCCTTTTAACAGGTTCGCGGCAAGCGGGTCTTGCGAACGATTCAGTTGGCTGCGGTGGTGGTGGCGAGATGCACCTTTGCTCTTGTGCTTCGCACCGGAGACTACCTCCGCATGTACAGACGCTGCGTCCAAGAAGACCGCTCGGACGATACACGCAAAAAGAGAGTTCGAGCAACTCGCTACGAAATGGTTCGATTGTGTGGCGTGTTTCGTAACAGGGTGATTACATCAAAACGCGATGGCATTTCTACCATCGCGTAGCTGCTAAACTATTCGATTTGCTATCAGGGCAACGCCTGCGTAATAAAGCCTACGGGTCTTGCGTTGACGGCGCAAGAAAAGGTGATTTTTCTTCACGTTTTGTGCGCGCGAACTACGCGCAATCTACACGCCATCTTTGCAGGAACTCCACAACTCGATCGCGCCTGCGGCCATATCGCGCAGAAAGCGCAAGATGTTGTGGCAGATGCAGGCCAAACGCACAAGCGAGCACGGTGAAATGGAACGGTTGGTTTTGCCCTGTGAACGGAGGTGCGCTCACACGACCATCACATTTGATCGAGCAGCATTTTCGAGGGTTTTCACGATGAAGATGCGCGCTGTTCTAACCACATTAGCGCCGAGCGCGAGACACCTATCTGCACCAGTGGAGAGGGCAAGCCACGAGGTTCCCCGCTTCGTTACCTTTTGCGGGCACCGACCGTATAGAGCGCGCTTGCGAAGGGCAGCCACATACCCGCGAGCAGCCAGCCACCGAGCACATCGCTGGGCCAATGAACGCCCACGTAGATGCGCGAGATGCCGATAAGGATCGCGAAGATGACGAGGATGATGCCGGGCACGATGGCTACATTGTAGGGAACCCCTTTGCGGTTCAGCGCACGGAAGATGAGCAGGCCGATCATGCCGAACACGATGAGCGAACAGAAGCTGTGTGCCGAAGGGAACGAGAACGACCCAGGAATGGGTACGAGCGTTTCGGCGCCAGGGCGCGGAACGGCGAAGATGAGCTTCAGTGCCTGTACGCACACTACGGCCAGGATAACGTTCGTAGCGAAAAAGGCGAGGCCGTCCCACTTTCGCGCGATGGCGAGTATGGCGCATACGACCAGGCAAAGCGCCGTCATGGGAAGAAAATCACCCAACATGGTGATGGCGACGAAGAAGCTATCGAGCAAGCCGCGCGTGCCGTGGATAAGCGCGTTTATGGTGGCATTGAACGAATCGATGGCTGGCGCTTGGTCAGCAATGGCAAGCGCGAGCAGTGCGAAGCACAGGAAGAACGCCACGAGCGGGATGCGTGTGGCGCGCCAGGCTGCACCGGCATCGAGACGCAACAAGTTGCGGAAGGCCTGCTCGAGCGACGGGCTCTTGATATAGCGATAGTGAGGCGCGGGTTTCTTGCGCTTCGTTGGTTTTTGGCGTGCAGGAGTGGCAGATTCCGGCGCGGGCGCAGACGTAGGCGCAGATGTGGGCTTTGGTTTTTCTCGCTTGGTTGGCTTCGGACGCTCAACAGGCTTAGGAGCTGGTGTGGGCGCTGGCTTTTCGCGCTTGGTTGGTTTAGGGCGCGAAGGCTGCTTGGGATGTTCCGATGACGAACGACCGGGTAGTTTGTCACCTTTTGGACGTGCGGAGGCATCGGACTTGAAGACCGCACCCCATGAGCGTGCCTGTAAGTTGGGTTGTTCGCGCGGGATGCGCTTGCGTTCGATCTTAAGCTCTTCGGCGAGATCTTCTGCCTGTTCGTTTTCGGAAGAACCGTCTACTAACAAAGGCTCAACAGGAGGCTCGTTTTCGGGTTCTTCCGATTCTTCGGGTTCTTCTGATTCATCTGATTCATCTGAAGGGGTATCTTCAGCAGGATCATCTTCAACCAGTTCGGCCTCATCTTCAACTTCTTCAGACTCTTCCAGCTCATCTAGCGCATCGAGTTCTCGCGAGAGTTCATCGACATACTCGCCAAGACCTTCCTTGGGGTCTTCAGCAGAATCTTCGATAGGATCTTCGGAGCCTTCGGCTGTTTCTTCAGCGGAGTCTTCGACAATTTCTTCGTTGGCCTCTTCCGTGACCTCTTTAGCGGAGTCTTCGGGGGTGGATTCCGCGGCCTCTTCAACAGAATCCTCAACAGGACCTTCCGCGATCTCTTCGCCAAAAGGTGTCGAACGACCGGGCAGTTTGTCATCTTCATGGCGGCTGAATTTCGTAGTAGAGACCGAATGACGGCGGCGCGCCTTTTTAGCCCAAGCTTTCTTTTCGCCCAGCACTCGATCGCGCGACCTGGTCAAAACAGCTTGCTGACTAGTAGCATGGGTCGCTTGCGGGGAGTCTTCTTCGCGATGTGGCGGTTGCGCTGTGCTCACCGTTTCAGTCCTTTCCGTTTCATCTATTGTAGCGAAAGCACTCCCCTCTCGCAGATGAAACAGAAATAAGGCGACGGACTATTTCTCGATAGGGTTTTCGGGGTCGCTCGCCCAATCATCAAAGCTACCCAGATAAAGATAGAGGTGCTGATATCCTTCAGATTCGAGCAGGTCACAAGCCTGTTTGGCATGACGACCGATCTGACAATACACGATAATGGGACATTCTCTGGTGAAGGCATGACGGCGACATTCCTTTGAGAATTCGGTGGCTTCTTCAGCACCGTAGCGATCGAAATCTGCAACGCATACATTTATGGCTGAGGGGATGTGACCTTCGTTGTAGAGTTCCGCGGGGCGAACGTCGATGATGGGAAATCTCCCGATGTGCGACCTAACGAATTGTGCGTCCACTATTTGGGCAGCCATGAGTATCACTTTCTCTCACGATGCGCGAACTTAAGCGTTTGCTAGCATTTTGCAAAAGGTATATACAGTCCGAGATCGATACTACGCTTGTCTTCATCGCTTGCTCGTAGAACGAAAGGGCTGTTTGCCTTTTGCGGCTTTTTGTTTACCGTTTTGTAAAGAAATGCACACAAATCAAAACTGCCACCCAATTCTGAGCGGCAGTTTCATCAATTCGTTACGTGCTGCAGGAATCGCCATCGAAACGCTTACGACTCTTTCTCTGGCAGGATCTCGATCCAGCAGCCATCGGGGTCTTCGATGAAGTAGAGTCCCATGGCGGGGTTATCGTGCACCACACACCCCATTTCATCGTGGAGCTTGCGGGCTTCTTCCATGTCGGGTACGCGGAAGGCAATGTGAGTGTCCTTACCGCCATTGTTGTAAGGTTCGGTTACGCCCTTGTTCCAGGTGAACTCCAGTTCAAACGGGCTTTTCTCGTTAGACGCGAAGACGATGATCCATGAACCATCTTCAGGCTCTTTTCTCCGCGTTTCAGTTATGCCGAGCGCTTTCTCGTAGAATGCAAGCGTCTTTTCCAAATCGAGCACATGCGTGCAGCGATGAACGCATTTTCCGGCAACAGTCATGATGCTTCCTTTCGTTAAAGGCGACGAACGACCGGGTAGTTTGTCGCCTAGTCAGCGTTCTCTTCAAGGCGGAAGGACTCTTCGAAGGTTGCGCGGCCCATCTTGATACCGCCCATGATGTGCAGATGCAGATGCGGGACAGTGGAGGCGGAATCTTCGCCCGTGTTGATGTTCACGCGATAGCCGGAATCGTACACGCCCTTGATCTTCGCGATCTCGGGCACCACGGAAAGCAGGTGACCGAGCAGCTCGGGATCGGGGTTGTCGTTGAGGTTTTCGTAGTGCTTCTTGGGCACGACAAGCGTGTGGACTGGAGCTTCGGGCTCGATATCGTCGAAAGCGTAGCAGACTTCGTCTTCGTAGACCTTCTTCGACGGAATCTCTCCCGCTACGATCTTGCAAAACAGGCAATCATCAGCCATGATGGCACCTTTCTCTTTGATCTTCGTAACTTTATTATAGCGCCTGAAGCCAAGAGATAAAAAAGATGATGAACGACCGGGCAGCTTGTCATCAGCTTGTCATCCGAGAAAGGCGCCGGTCTGGCGATCCCAGAGGTGCGCGTATTCGCCACCGGCATCGATCAGACTTGCGTGCGTGCCATCTTCGACGATCTTGCCGTTATCCAGTACCACGATGCGATCGAGCGAGGCCACTGTTGAAAGACGATGCGCAACCACGATGGATGTGCGCCCCTGCATGAGGTTCGCGAGGGCGCCCTGTACGAGCGCTTCGCTTTCGGAGTCGAGCGCGCTGGTAGCTTCGTCCAGCACCAGGATGGGCGCATCGGCCAGAATGGCACGCGCGATCGCAATGCGCTGACGCTGACCTCCTGAAAGTTTGATGCCGCGCTCCCCCACCATCGTTTCGAAGCCGTTGGGCAACTGCTCGATGAATTCAAGCGCGTTCGCCTTTTCCGCAGCTGCAACGATCTCTTCGCGCGTGGCGTCAGGCTTGCCATAGGAAATATTCTCGAGAATGCTGCGGTGGAAGAGCAGCGCCTCCTGCGGCACATAAGCGATCTGGCGGCGCAAACTTTGCTGCGAGCATTTCGAGATATCCTGGCCATCCACGAGCACTTCGCCCTGCTGAACATCGGAAAGGCGCAACAGGAGCTTCGTGAGCGTGGTCTTGCCCGAACCCGATTGACCCACCAAACCAACGCGCTGACCGCCGGAAATATGGAGGTTGAGGTCAGTGAACACGGGTGTGGCGTTCGCGGCGTCTTCGTAGGTGAAACCGATATGGTTGAAGTCGATGTTGCCAGCTTCGACCTGAAGCGCAGGCGCGTTCGGCACGTCGGAGACGAGGCGCGGTTCATCGAGGATGCGGGTCATTTCGGAGGCATCGCCGAAGACCTTATTCAGGCGCGCGAGCATGGAATTGATCATGTTGAAGCGCATGGTGAGGTTGTAGGTGTAGGTGAACATCATCACGAGCGTGCCGGCACTGATGCCGAACCACGCGTTGCCGCCCGCGGTGAAGATCGAGACGATGGACATGATGACCACAATGAGCGAGCTTGTCATGATGCCGCGCTTGATGGTGGCGCGCATGCTGCGAGAATCGGCGCGCATCGCTTCGAGGGAAGCGTCGGTGAAGAGGGAGCGTTCGTAATCTTCGCGGCCGTAGGTCTTTACGGCGAGGATGTTCGTGACAGAGTCGGAAAGTACGCCTGACAAGCGGTTTTGCGCTGCGGCAGCTGCTGCGGAGAGCAGGGTGATCTTGCGGAACATGATGTAAGCCACGGCGATGTAGATCACGAGCATGACCGTAAGGACCGCCACATATGAGGGCACGATGGGCGCGAGGATGCCGATGGTGCAGACGATGGCGATGACGGTAGGCAACAGCGAGAGCAGCGTGGTTTCCACGAGCAGCGAATAGGAAGTCATGAACTTCGTGGTCTGGCTGACGAGCGAACCGCCGAAGCGATTGGTGTGGAAGGTCATGGACTGGTTGGAGAGCGTGTCGAAGCAGAGGCGTGCGAGGTTGTAGTTGCCGTTGATCTCGGTCTTGAAGATTGCGTAGTCCTGGAGTTTCGAGCAGACTTGGCCGACTACGTTCACCAGGATGAGCGCGATGATGTAGGGGCCAAAGACTTCCCAGACTTGATCGGGGCCGACCGGGCCGAGCTGGATACGATCGACGATAAGGCTCATCACGTAAGTGTTCGCGTAGGTGAGCATGCCAATGAATCCGATGGTGGCAATGACGCCGAGCACGAAAGGCCAGGGGCGCTTCTTCGTGATCTGCCAGAAGAAGTAGAGCGTGCGCTTGATGGTGGCGGAATCTTGGATCTTCGCCATGGCTAGCCGCCTAGTCCTCGAGCGCTTCGAGGATGGACTCGCACAGACGGCCGCGCGCGTTCGGGGCATCGGTGGCTTCGTCGATGCCGTTCTCGATGAGCTCTTCACCGATGGCATCATCTATCGCAAGGCGATCGTCGGTCGAGAGGTTCTTGAAGTTCGTGGGCAGGCCGAGCTCTTTGAGGAGCGCCTTTTGTTCTGAAGTAAGTGGCATCGCTTCCCTTTCGTTGTTCGTGAAAACTATAGCATCTTGCCCACGGGTGACAAACTACCCAGTGACGAACGACCGGGTAGCTTGTCATCTATCAAGCACTGAAGATGCCTGAGAGGGTGCCGATAGCGATCGTTGCGATGATGAGCACGAAAACGGCAAGGATCGCGAAAGGCCATGTTTTGCGACGTGGGAGGAATTTCGCTTTTGGGAAGAGCTTCCGAAGAGGGCGCAGATCAAGCAGGTAATACACAAGTACGGTAATGGGCAAAACGATGACGCCGTAGTACTCGACGATCAGAAACCACAGTGGATGCTGCGCCACTTCACCGGTTGGGCTTACGATCACCGCATTTGAAGCAGCAAAGAAGAGCAGCCAAACAAGAAGCAAGATCACATCCCATGCGACCCCTACTCCCAGCGGGATGCGGCTGAAGAGCCCCTTCGGCTTGGTCAGCTTCTCTTGAACAGCTGGCTTTGGCGCGATGCTCGGTGGTTGTTCGGCCGGTCGCGCGGAGGCGAGCGCGCCCAGGAAAGCAGCCTTGAGCGCTTCGACGCTTTGGAATCGTTTCTCGGGGGCGAGCTCCGTGGCTTTTCGCACTACGTGCTCGATGCACAGCTCGGGCACGGATCCTTCTTCATGGTCAGATCACCAAGCTTCACATCGACTTCGCTGCCAAGGATCTCTTCGGTGGCATCGCCGGTTGCCTTGTCGAGCTGGGCGCCTGCTTCATCGAGTGCGGCTGAATAGACCGCTTGAGATGCAAGAACGATAACGCAAGCCAGAGCAGCTACGATGACCGAAGCGACCGCGATGCCCTTGCCCGATTTCTTCTTGTCGCGCGTGCCCACGACGCCCACGATGCCGAAAATGAGCCCAACGATACCCAAGATGAAAGCAAAGTTGTTGATGATGGGCATCGCTGAGAATACGAGCGCAATGATGCCGAGGATGAGCCCCACGATAGCGGCTATAGATTTTGGAGCTTTCGCTGGTGGCGCTGCTGGAGCTGGAGCCTGATTGGGGTTTGCTGGGGTGTTCGACATGTAAACCTCTTTCTCATCGTTTTTATCGGGATGAACTGCATGGTGCGAGACCCGCCGCATAATCCCTGGTAAATGCCATGAGAACAAGGTTATCCGTTTGGTGTGCGAAAAACATTAGCTGGTAGCTAATGCAGAAGGTAACGAACGACCGGGTAGTTTGTCATCTTTTAGTAGATGTCGGTGCGGCGGTGAGCGAAGATGGGCATGCGCGCGTGCGCTTCTTTGCGCAGTGAAGTGTCGATCGTGACCGTAACGAGCTCTTCGCCGGTGCCACCTTGCGCGACCAGGATGCCGTATGGATTCGCCACGGCGCTCTGCCCAATATAGCCTTCGTCAGCGCGGCTCACGCCCACCACGAACATCTCATTTTCGATCGCGCGCGCCGCGAGCAGCGTATGCCATTGCTCGGCCTTGGTGTTGCCTGAAACCCACGCAGCTGGGTAGATGAGGATGTCGCAGCCTGCGAGCGCCGCCGCACGGGCCTGCTCGGGGAAGCGCAGATCGTAGCAGATCGCGAGACCGATCTTGCCGAACGGTGTGTCGATTGGCTCGAAGAGCGCACTACCCGCTGACATGCGGTCGGATTCGTGGGTGAAATCGGTATCGAACAGGTGAACCTTGCGGTAGATTCCGCGCTTGGTTCCCGTACTATCTACGATGATGGCGGTGTTGAACGGATTGCCTTCAGGGTTGCGCTCGTTCAAGGTGTAAACGATCCACAGCCCGTAGCGCGCCGCGATCGCATCGAGCGCCGTTGCGAATGCGCCATCAGCCGACTCCGCTTCGCGAACGAATGCTTCAGTTTCCTTTTCATAGCGGCTCATGAGCGATTCAGGGAACACGAGCAGATCCACTCCGCGCGAGCGCGCTTCAGCAGCAAAACGCTCCACGAGAGCGATAACCTCTCCGTCCTTAGGATGCTTGGTTTGAGCGAGACCAATAGTGACCTGCACGAGAACTCCCAGTTAGTCGGCTGTGTTCTGCCAGAGCATAAGGCCCTTGCAGACCTGCAGATGGGCCTCGCCGAGCGAGTCCATCAAATCACGGGCGCTTTCAGTATCGCCTGAAGAAAGCGCTTCACAGACTTGCGTGGCAAGTTCGTGTAGCTCCCTGAATGAAAGATTGCCCGAGGCGCCTTTCAGTGTATGGGCGTGCGTGTAGGCGGTTTCGTAGTCGCCCACCTTCATATCAGCAACGAGCGCTTCATAGTTCGTATCGTCGAAATAGCACATCGCGAGCTTTTTGTAGAGTTCTGCATTATCGAGCATGCGCTCCATGGCGTCGGCAACATCGATGCCGTAGTCCGCGAGTTTTTCGACCAGATCGGCAGAGTTTAACGTAGGTGAAGTGTTCGTCATAACGTCCCCCAATTGCTGTTGCGACGAGCGTTCCTTCGAAAGGTTTATAAACAAACCCGATTTTGCGTTTCTATTCTAACCCTTCGTTCGTCGATTGCGCCGCAATAACATGGGTATAATAAGGGCAATGTAGTAAGCCAAAAGGGCAAAAGGGGGAACTATGGCGCTCATCGCGCGCTTATTGCAATCAGTGCCGCTCATTATTGCGTTTGTGGTGCTCGCGATCGTGGTCTACGTGTTCGTCGCGTGGGTGAAATCGCCGCTGCGCGCAAAAGAGATCCTCATCAAGCTGTTCACCGTTATCACGATCGTGCTCTCGATCGCTTTTGGCTTGGCTTCGCTCTATGCATTTTTCGAAAACAACGTGAAGGTGCTTGAAATCACCGGCACGTTCTTAGTCGTTTCACTCGTGACGCTTGGCATCACGCGCATCTGTCGCTGGCGCTTCGTGAAGCGGCATCCGCAGTACAAGAACAAGGCTATACCCACGAAATATCTTTAGGGGTCGTATCGGACACAAGGCTCCCGCTTCCCTTGCTCGCTGCCTTGCCCTCTCCGCTGGTGCAAATAAAAAATGCGTTTCGGCTGTCCGAAGGTGACGAACGACCGGGTAGTTCGTCACTTTTCTTCGGCGAGGAATTGGATGTTCAAGTCCACGTTGCCGTCGATGCCGGAAACTGAGCCGGTGTTGGAATACTGCCAGATGCTGAAGTACTGGTTGAACGTGGGCGCATTCACGTTGTATTGAGCGAGCCAAATGTTGTAATGTGCCAGGTCGGGAAGATTATAGCGGAGCAGGTCCTTCATGCTGCCATAGATCATAGGCGTATAGCCCGCCTCTTGGATGCGCGCACAGAAGGCCGCGGCATTCTTCGTCATCTGCTCGGGCGAAAGATCATCCGCACGACCAGAGGTGTCTGCCAAGCGTTCGTGATCGTAGGCCACCGGGTAGGTGATGTTGCGCCCCTGCAGGCGTTCGATCACGAAATCGGCCTCTTCACGCGCTTCTTCTTCGGTGGTCGCCTGAGAGAAGAAGTAGGCACCAACTTTCAAGCCTGCTTGGTCGGCAGCCTTTGCGTTGTATTCGAAATAGTCATCCTGAGAAAGCTTTCCCGTGGTCAGCCCTCGGTTCCCTACACGCACGAACGCGAAAGAAATGCCGTCTTTGGCAACCGCATCCCAGTTGATGTAGCCCTGATGCTCGGAAACGTCCACGCCGGTGCGCGATTCAGCCTTGCCTTCGATCGAGTAGTAAAAGCGGCCGTTGTCCTTCTTGAGATAATCCCAGTTGTAAGTTGAAGGGCTACCTGTCTTATTGCTCGCTTCCTTGGGAAAAAGCGCAGCATGAATGCCCACACCCACGAGACCAACAACAAGGATCACGAATACGACCAACGCGAACGAGTTGGTGCGCGTGGCGTTCTCGATCGCATGCGCGAAACCTCTGCCGCGCGTTCGTAGGGGCGCTTCGCCGCGCGCGGGCTTAGAGCTCGGCATCCGATCGCCAGCATCAAAATCGTGACGCGCAGATGAATAACGCCCTTCTTGGCTGTTATGTCGCGAATGCTTGAGCATGCAGCAGCTAATGAGCTTAGGCTAGTCGCGCGTGAGCTTGCGATGGATGCGATGCGGCTTCGATGCCTCCGGCCCCAGACGTGCTTCGCGATCTGCCTGATAAGCCTCGAAGTTGCCCTCGAAGAAATGCCAGTTTCCAGGGTTTTCGTCGGTGCCTTCCCACGCCAAGATGTGCGTGGCGATGCGGTCGAGGAACCAGCGGTCGTGGCTCACCACCACCGAGCAACCTGGGAAGTTCAAAAGCGCCTCTTCCAGACTTGAGAGCGTTTCGACATCAAGGTCGTTCGTGGGCTCGTCGAGAAGCAGCAAGTTGCCGCCTTGCTTGAGCGTGAGTGCCAGGTTCAGACGGTTGCGTTCGCCACCGGAGAGTACACCGGCGGGTTTCTGCTGGTCGGACCCCTTGAACCCGAAGCTCGCCACATACGCGCGGCTCGGGATCTCGGTCTCGCCCACCATCATGTAGTCGGTGCCACCCGACACCACTTCCCACAGTTTCTTGTTGGGATCGATGCCTTCACGGTTCTGATCGACATACGAGATCTTCACGGTCTCGCCGATCTCCAGGTTTCCGCTCGTAAGGTCTTCGAGCCCCACGATGGTCTTGAAGAGCGTGGTCTTGCCCACGCCGTTCGGACCGATCACGCCCACGATGCCGTTGCGCGGCAGCTCGAAGGAAAGATCGTCGATGAGCACGCGGCCGTCGAATTCCTTGTGCAGGTGCTCAGCCTTCAGCACCTTAGAGCCCAGACGCGGTCCCACCGGAATCTGAATCTCGGTGAAGTCGAGCTTCTTCGCCTGACGTGCTTCTGCTTCCATCTGCTCGTAACGCTCGAGGCGCGCCTTGTTCTTCGCCTGACGTGCCTTGGGCGACGAGCGCACCCATTCGAGCTCGCGCTCCATACGCTTGGCGAGCTTCGCCTGTTGCTGACCTTGTGCTTCGAGGCGCTTCGCCTTGGTTTCGAGATACGTGGAGTAGTTGCCCTTGTACGGGAAGAGCGAGCCGCGGTCGACCTCGCAGATCCATTCGGCTACGTTGTCCAAGAAGTAACGATCGTGCGTGACTGCGAGCACTGCGCCGGGATAGCGCGAGAGAAACTGCTCGAGCCAGAGTACCGATTCCGCATCGAGGTGGTTCGTCGGCTCGTCGAGAAGGAGCAGATCGGGCGCTTCGAGCAGGAGTTTGCAGAGTGCCACACGCCTGCGTTCGCCGCCGGAGAGCACCGAGACAGGCATTTCAGGATCGGGGCATTGCAGCGCGTCCATCGCTTGGGAAAGCTGGCTATCAAGATCCCAGCCGTTCGCGGCGTCGATAGCGGTTTGCAGGTCGCCCATTTCAGCCATGAGTGCGTCGAAATCCGCATCGGGATCAGCCATTTCTGCGCCGATCTCGTTGAAGCGATCAATCTTGGCGAGCACATCGCCGAAGGCCATCTGGATGTTCTCGAGCACCGTCTTGCCTTCGTCGAGCGGCGGCTCCTGTTGCAAGATGCCCACGGTGTAACCAGGCGTGAGACGCGCTTCGCCGTTGGAAACGTCTTCGAGGCCTGCCATGATCTTCAGCAACGTGGATTTACCCATGCCATTCGGCCCTACCACGCCGATCTTCGCGCCGGGATAGAACGAAAGCGTCACGTCATCGAGGATAACCTTGTCTCCATGCGCTTTGCGCGCCTGATACATTTGGTAGACGAATTCTGCCATGGGATTCCTTTCTGAAAGCTGCCGTATGAAATTATACCCGCTCTGACTCGTCTTCGAAGCGGTGTTCGGAAAGCTACAGAACACTCCATGTCCTATGAAAGCAAATAGCACTGCGCGCGTGGCAATCTGCATGGTTGCGCACGCTTCCTTGCGATCGTTCACTTTCAGCCCCCTACTCCGCCCTGCGAACCCCAAAGAAACGGAACAATAAGGTATTTGTAACGGCTATGTTGCAAACCCGCCATCTTGCCGCGAATTCAGGGACGAACACGTATGCTCGAACTAGTCGAATGAGCCTATTTGCCGCATTCTTAGCGCGCTCGCGTTGTGCGGGATTTTTGGAACCAGGGTGCGAAGAACGAACTCGAGCGGCGAGTACGAGGAGGAAATCATGCAATCGTTCTTGAATATCGTTAAATCGAATATCGTTGCGCAGGCGATCATTTCGATCATTGTTGGTTTACTGCTCATGTTCTTGCCGAGCCTCACGATCGTGACCGTGCTTTATCTGGTGGGCATCGTCTTCGCTGTTATGGGCATCTCTTCGCTGGTAAGCTACTTCAGGACGCCAGAGGCTGAACGGCAGGTAGGCGTGGTGGCAACCGGCGTGTTCTTCTGCCTTGTTGCCCTTATCGTGTTCCTCTTCCCGCAGGTGATCGCCGGGTTCTTTTCGGTGGTGCTAGGGATCATTCTCGTGATCTGCGGCGCGGTAAATGCGGTGCGTTCGGGCGAGCTCAAGAAGTACGGGGAACGCTCGTGGGGGTTTTCCATGGGGTTGAGCATCCTCATCATCATCGGCGGCCTCGTTATCATCGCGAATCCCTTCGAGACCACGTCGCTGTTCGTGTTCATTCTGGGTCTTATCATCGCTGCAAACGGCATCGTGGACTTGATCGTCGATGCTGAACTGCGCAAGGCTATCAAGAGGGCCTAACGGTCTAGAGGGGTTTTTGCTGGTAGAGGCCGTTATCGATGAAGCCGAGGTTGCGGTAGTAGGGGCGGGTACCGATGGCGCTAATCACGTTGAGCTTGGTGTAGCCCGCTTCGCGCGCCAGTTCGCTCGCGCGCTCGATGAGCTTCTTGCCAAGGCCACGGTGCTGCGCACTCGTTCCGCTCTTGTGCAAGCCTGATGCCCTGCCGTAAACGTGCACTTCGCGAATCATCGCTTCGTCGGGAGATACTGAAAGCGCATCCGGGTAAGTTTCAAAGGCCCCTGGCTTCGGAAGAGAGAGGCGCAGGAAGCCCGCGATCTTGTTCTCGGGTGTGACCCACTGCAGGAATCGTTCGTGTGTTGAGGTGGTTTCGTAGGGAACTACTTCGAGCATTAATTCGCCCAGTTCAACGTCTTGCGTCGAGATCTCGCGATAGCGAATCTCCTGGATAGGTGTCGAACGACCGGCTAGTTCGTCATCTTTCGCGCGCTCTTCGACCAGCTGGCGCAGATTCACCTTCTTATTGCCCGCTTCGATGTCGTGCGCCGAAAAATCGCGGATCATGCGCGAGATACGCGTGAAGGGCGGTGTCGCAAGCACATCGGCAACGAGCACATCCACCAGCGTTTCTTCATCGTAGGGTTGCCACTCCCCTCTTTCGTAGCGCTCGCAGAGCTCGGTGCCACGAATGAGCGCACAGGGGTAGAGCTTGATCTCGTCGGGCTGGTAGGGTGTTTCGGTTACGAAACGACGGAAGTCCGCACGATCGGATTCAGGCGTTTGGCCGAGCAAATTCACCATGAAATGCGTGTGCGTCTTGAAGCCGAACAAGCGCGTAAGGTCGAGCGCACGATCGATCTGGGCAATGTTCACGGGGCGCTGGTTTATGTCGTGAATACACTGGTCGAGGCTTTGGATTCCCATCTGCACCTTCGTTGCTCCAAGCGTCCGCAGGAACGTGAGATGCTCAGGCGTGATCAGGTTCGGGCGCGTTTCAACCACCAGACCCACCACGCGATGCGCTGCTTGCTCGTTGCGCACGTGTTCGTGTTCAAGTTGATCGAGCGTGGCACGCTGATGCCGCGCGATCGCCTTCCACGGTTCGCCCGATTCATAGAGGCTCACCATAGCTTCGTTGTAGGTGAGCTTCCCTTTATCGACCAGGTGCTGCTCTTCCTGCGTGAAGGCAACAAGGTCATCCCTTTCATAGCTCAGCCCGCAATCGCGGTAGAACTGGCGGCGTTCACGGACGTTCGCTGCTGCAAAAGATGTCGAACGACCGGGTAGTTCGTCATCTGCGTCGTTGAGGGCGCGGAAGAGCTCAGCGATGAACCAGATCTGGTAGGCGCGCGGGTAATCGCTCCAGGTGCCGCCGAGCACGATGAGTTCGATCTTGTCGGTCACGTGCCCCATCTGGTTGAGCGCGCGCAGGCGCGAGGTCACCTGCAAATACGGATCGAAATAGTTGCGCTCGGCGCGTTGGCAGGCGGGCTCATCGGAGAGGTAACTCTTAGGCATGCGCAGATCGTTCGGACAGTAGATGCACGCACCGCCGCACTTCCACGGTTTGGTGATGACCGTGATGGTGGCCACGCCCGAAGCGCTACGGCGCGGCTTCACCTGCAAAAGATGCACAAGCCGCCTCTCCAGTTCAGGCGTTATATTCCACGATTGCCACCGCAGCGGCTCGCGCTCTTTCGTGCGCAGATAGAACGGCAGCAGCTTCTTCTTGGAATAGTGCGGCGCGTTCGCGTCCAAGCGCTTGTTGTGATCGTTCAAGATACGCAGCAAAGCCTTCGCATCGAGCTCTTCGCCTGCGCGCAATCGATCGAGTATTTCTAAAATGATGCTTTCCAAAAGATCCGGACCGTTCGCTCCCTGAACTGCTCTGACAGCTTATAGTGCGACTTAAACCAAGCGGCCGAACACCAGGTTTTTGCATGAGCCTTTCCCGTTGTTCGACCGCCGCTGTTCTCGTTATCCTGCCTGAACTGGCGCTGCGCTGACGATTCCCGCTTAGCTGAAGTAGTCCACGCCGCCTTCGAAGATAGGCTGATAGAGATTGCCCGGCACGTTCTTGTAGAGGCTGGCACCGCTGCGTTCGCTGTGACCCATCTTGCCGAACACGCGGCCATCGGGGCTGGTGATACCCTCGATTGCCCATGCCGAACCGTTGGGGTTGAACGCAAGATCCATGGAAGGCTGGCCGGCCGCATCCACGTATTGGGTCGCTATCTGGCCGTTTGCCTTCAGTTGCTCAAGCATCTCGGGCGTGGCAACGAAGCGGCCTTCGCCGTGACTGATGGCAACCGTGTGAATGTCGCTCACCTGGCAATGGCTGAGCCACGGAGAAAGCGTGGAGGCCACGCGCGTATCGACGAGCATGCTCTGGTGACGGCCGATCGAATTGAACGTGAGCGTTGGGCAGGTGCTATCCATTTCGCGGATATCTCCATAAGGCACGAGACCCAGCTTCACGAGCGCCTGGAAGCCGTTGCAAATGCCGAGCATGAGGCCGTCGCGATTCTGGAGCAAATCACGCACTGCTTCGGTGACCTCGGGTGCGCGGAAGAACGATGTGATGAACTTCGCAGAGCCATCGGGCTCGTCGCCGCCGGAGAAGCCGCCCGGAATCATGACGATCTGGCTTTCGCGGATGGCGTTGGCCAGGGCTTTCGTGCTCTCGATAACCGCCTGCGGCGTGAGGTTGTTCACGATGAGCGTGGTAGGCGCGGCACCAGCGCGCTCGAAGGCGCGGGCGGTGTCGTATTCGCAGTTGTTGCCCGGGAAGACCGGAATGACAACGCGTGGTTTTGCGACCGAGCCACAATAGACGAGCGGTGTTGCCCCCTCGAAGCTGATCGTTTCAACCGTTGCGTGTTCCTGCTCGGTTGGGTCGATGCCAGCCGCCTGATCTTGCGCGGTGTCTTCCTCGTCTTCGAACGTGCGATACGGGAAGACGGACTCGAGCTTCTGCTCCCACGCTTCCTGCAGATCTGCCAGCGCGACCGATTCATCACCGAGCGCGAATTCGTATTCGGCGGTGGTGATGCCCGCTTCGATGACCTCGAGGTTTTCGGCGGAAGCAGGAACGTCGGCTTCGGTAGCGAGTTCCACGATGAAGCTACCATACGCTGGCTCGAAGAGCGCCGAGGGGCTTATGCTGCCATCGATCTGAACGCCGATGCGGTTGCCCAGCGCCATCTTGAAGAGCGCTTCGGCGTAGCTGCCATAGCCCGGCGTGGAGACCGCAAGCGCCGCACCGCTGCCGATCAGGCGCTCGACCAGGTCGCATGCTTCGCGGAAGCCTTCCGCATCGGGCAGGAGACCGTCTTCTTGGTAGGTCGGCGAGATGAAGAGCACGCGGTTGCCCGCGCCCTTGAATTCGGGAGAGGTCACGCGATCGACTGGGCCGCAGGCCGTAGCGAACGAGACGAGCGTGGGCGGCACGTCGAGTTGTTCGAAGGAGCCCGACATGGAGTCCTTGCCGCCGATCGAGCCCACTTCGGTATCGATCTGCGCCATGAGCGCGCCGAGCACAGAGGCAACCGGCTTGCCCCAACGCGTGGGCTCTTCGCGAAGGCGCTCGAAGTATTCCTGGAACGAATAGTAGGCATTCTTGCGCTGGAAGCCCGCAGCCACCAGCTTCGCGAGCGATTCGATGACCGCGAGGTAGGCGCCATCGAACTGGTTCGCCTCAGAAAGATACGGGTTGAAGCCCCAGGCCATGCCCGAGCATGTGGTGGTCTCGCCGTCGACCGGGAACTTCGCTGCCATGGCCATGGAAGGCGTGAGCTGGTGCTTGCCGCCGAAGGGCATGAGCACCGTGGCCGCGCCGATGGTAGAGTCAAAGCGCTCGACCAGGCCCTTGTTGGAGGCCACGTTCAGGTCGGTGACCACCGCGTTCAGGCGCTCGGCGAGCGTGTTGCCCGGCCAATCGGGAATGTAGCTGCCGCCCTCTTCGACGTGCACGTTCATATGCTTGGGCGCGCCGTTGCTCGCGAGGAATTCGCGGGATACGTCCACGATGGTATCGCCGCGCCAGGTCATGCGCACGCGACCGCTGTCGGTGACGACCGCGACCGGCGTGGCTTCGAGGTTTTCCGCATGTGCAAGCTCGATGAAGCGATCCACGTCCTCGGGCGCAAGAGCCACCGCCATGCGCTCCTGACTTTCGGAGATGGCCAGCTCGGTGCCGTCGAGGCCTTCGTATTTCTTGGGCACGCGATCAAGATCGATCTCGAGGCTGTCGGCCAGCTCGCCAATGGCGACCGAAACGCCGCCCGCACCGAAATCGTTGCAGCGCTTGATCATGCGGCTGGCCTCGGAGTTGCGGAACAAGCGCTGGATCTTGCGCTCAACTGGGGCGTTGCCCTTCTGCACCTCCGCGCCGCACGTTTCGATGGACTCGAGGTTGTGCGCCTTGGAAGAGCCCGTTGCACCGCCGATGCCATCGCGGCCGGTGCGTCCGCCGAGCAAGACGACCACGTCTTCTGGAGCAGGGGTTTCACGGCGAACGTCAGAGGCGGGCGTTGCACCCACCACCGCGCCGATCTCCATGCGCTTCGCGGCATAGCCGGGGTGGTAGAGCTCGTTCACCTGACCCGTTGCCAGGCCGATCTGGTTGCCGTAGGAAGAAAAGCCTGCTGCTGCCGTGGTGACGAGCTTGCGCTGCGGCAGCTTGCCGGGAAGCGTTTCGGCCACGGGGACCAGCGGATCGGCCGCGCCCGTTACGCGCATTGACTGGTAAACGTAGCTGCGGGCCCCAAGCGGGGCGCCCATGCGCACC
>OGRY01000545.1_pt1 | contig 31128 bp, 29 predicted proteins | sample 1553551 | NCBI WGS metagenome assembly OGRY01 (sample SAMEA2580101, study PRJEB22360) | human gut metagenome | biome: human gut; feature: human-associated habitat; material: faeces | place: Denmark | collected 2008/2010
GGCCCGAAAGCGGGTCGCGGATCGCGCCGCCCACGCAGGTTGCCGCGCCGCCGAAGGGCTCGATCTCCGTGGGGTGATTGTGCGTTTCATTCTTAAAGAGGTAGAGCCAATCCTGCTCTTCGCCGTCCACATCTACCTTCACCTTCACGGTGCAGGCGTTAATCTCCTCGGATTCATCGAGGTTCGTGAGGATGCCCTTGCTCTTGAGCCATTTCGCGCCGATCGTGCCCATGTCCATGAGTGAAACCGGCTTCGCATCACGGTCGAGATCGGTGCGCATGCGCATATATTGGTCGAACGCCGCGCGCACCTTTTCGTCGTCAATCTGCATGTTCTCGAGCTCGGTCTCGAACGTGGTGTGGCGGCAGTGATCGGACCAGTAGGTATCGATCATCTTGATCTCAGTGATGGTGGGATTGCGCTTCTCGCTCGCGAAATACTGCTGGCAGAATTGGATGTCGGCCAGGTCCATGGCTAGACCGCGTTCGGCGATGAATGCTTCGAGGCCTGCAGCATCGAGGTCGATGAAACCTTCGACCACCTCGACCGGATCGGGCGTAGGGAATTCCATCTTTAGCGTTGCATGCGGTTCGAGCGTTGCTTCGCGCGCTTCCACCGGGTTGATGACGTAGTGCTTGATGGCATCCACGTCTTCGCTGGTCAGATCGCCCTCGAGGAAATAGATCTTCGCGCTACGCACCTCGGGGCGTTCACCCTGGCTGATGAGCTGGATGCACTCGCTTGCCGAATCGGCGCGCTGGTCGAACTGGCCGGGGAGGAATTCGACGCCGAAGACCGTGGCGCTGCCGTCTTCAGGGAGCTCGGCGTAGATGGTGTCGGATTGCGGCTCGCTGAACACCGTGGGGGTGCAGGTTACGAAGAGCTCTTCGGTGATGCCTTCCACGTCGTAGCGATTGAGCAAGCGCAGGTTCTCCAGTCGCTCGATGCCGAGGATCGTGCGCAGCTCGTGCAGCAGCTGCTGCGCTTCGACATCGAATCCGGGCTTCTTTTCAACATAGATACGTGAAACCATGGGTTCCTCTTTCTTGGAGTTTATCGTGAAAGCGCTTGTTACGCGCTGCTTCTATGATAAGGCCTAACAGAGACCTTGCGCACGAGAACCCACGTTATTCGTACAAGAAGCAACGCAGCTCGATCAGCGCCGAGCACGAGACACGAGGTTCCCCGCTTCCCTGTTCGCGAATCAGCGCATGCTGATTCGCTCATGCGTCGCTGCTTTGCTCGGGTTTTATTAAAAATGAATTTAGCCGGCAAAGAGTCACCTCGTTGCCTCACCCTCTCCGCTGATCGAACCTTGACCTGTTAGCTTATAGGGTCTGGCCGGAGGGGAAGGTATGGACCGCTTGCGCAGCCGCGGTTGGTATCTGCAACGTTAACAGTAAGCGAGCAGCTGTAGGGCCATGCCTTCGCCGGAGGTCGGGCACTATAAGCTAACAGGCATGATTCGAGCAACACTTTTCCTTTAGCCTAAGTGTTGCGGGTTGCGCGGGCGTTTTGTGGTTTCATAGGGAGCAGTGAATCGCGCGCATTTCGACGCGCCAAGCTCGCACGATGAAAGGACCTTTCTCATGTACGTGACCTGCCTCGATATGGAAGGTGTATTGGTTCCCGAAATTTGGATCGCGTTCGCAGAGGCGAGCGGCATCCCCGAGCTCAAGCGCACAACGCGCGACGAACCCGATTACGACAAGCTCATGAACTGGCGTCTGGGCATCCTGCGCGAGCACGGCCTCGGCCTCAAGGAGATCCAGGAGACCATCGCTACTATCGATCCGCTGCCGGGTGCGAAGGAGTTCCTCGACGAGCTGCGCGACTGCGGACAGGTCATCGTAATCTCCGACACCTTCACGCAATTCGCCAAGCCACTCATGGAGAAGCTCGGCATGCCCACGCTGTTCTGCAACGAGCTCGTAGTTGCGCCTGATGGAGAGATCACCGGGTTCAAGATGCGCTGTGATCAGTCGAAGCTCACCACCGTGAAAGCGCTGCAGAGCTGCGGGTTCGACACCATCGCCGTGGGCGACAGCCATAACGACCTGGGCATGATCCGCGCGAGCAAGGATGGTTTCTTGTTCCGCAGCACCGACGCGATCATCGCCGAGAACCCGGACCTGCAGGCGTTTGAGGAGTTCGACGATCTGCTAGCAGCAATCAAAGGCGCACTAGAGGCGTAATTCTCTCGGCCTTCAGGAAGTCGATCTTTACCGATCTTCGCACATGATATCTGGTTGCCCGAGCAGCCTTTCTTTATGACGAGATACCTAGTATCTCGTCATTTGTTTTGCTGAGACAGGCGGAACCTTATCATCCAATATGATGAGATTTTCCTCACAACCCATTGACCTCGTAGTAGGTGCGGGGTTTACACTTCCGTTTAAGGATGTGATGAAATGGCTGGTTACCGAAGAATCAAGAACGCTGTCGCAGCCGAAGACGGCGAGGCGAGCATCATCATCGCGCAAGAGGGACTGAAGGTCCCTTCGGCGAATGCGAAACTTGCGGCCGAGTCGAGCGCGAAGCGCGCGGATGGTCGTAACGCCCGGCTGGCCCCCAATAAAGAGGGGAAACTCATGGCTGGACAGGTCACGAAGCTGACCGGCGTGCCTGCATCGAAGTTACGCCATTACGAAGGGATGGGCCTGCTCACTCCCGAATGCACTGGCATAGGCGTGTCGAACAACCGCAGGCTCTATGGGGTTCAAGACCTCGAACGACTCCAGGCGGTCTTAACGCTTGCTGAATATGAATTCGGTCTGAGCGAGATCAAGCAGATCCTTGATGATGAGAGCATCGATCTCTACGGAGCGATCGCGCGCAAACTTGAAGAGCTGAAGCGCAAGGAAGCTCGGTTGCGAGCACTCATCCTGTTCGCGAAGTTCGTCGACATGACCGACGATGCCGATCTGATCCAGGGGCTGGCATGCGGACCTGCTAGCCTTGATGGCTTCGCCGATCTCGCGCGGACATTGCCCGCTTACGAGCAAGCGATGCAGCGCCTTGATGCGTACAGCGAAGAAGAGGCGGCACTCGCGCTCAAGCGTGTGGCTGCGGTGATCGATGCGCTCGTGTTGCTTGATGAAGTTGAGGGGTTCGCAGGCGTTAAAGCGGCGGTGGATGCGTTCTTCAGTTGGTGGAGCGAGTTCGTCGCGCCCGCTGAAGAGCTTGGCTACCTGGGATTTTGGGCGATCTTCGAGGACCACAGCCTCGTTGCGGAATATGTCGAGACCATCGGTAGAGCGGGTGATGCCGCAACGCTGCAGATGCTCGCGTTCTTCGTTATGCTGGCGCGCTTCATGAAAGCGAACGATGTGCTGATCTGCGAGATCGCGCAACTGGCCGATAGCGATGTTGTTGCCGCGATCGACCTGGCGTACGACCTGATCGCAGCTGCGGGGATCGCCTGGCTTGGCACGAAAGGGGCACGCGAGGTGCCGAGCGATGCACTTGCGGCGCTGTGCTTCTCGCTGCTCGTTTTCGCCGACCGAGCTCTTGAAGATGAGTGGCTTCGCGCGTACCTCGGACTTGAGGGAACAATCTCGTGCGATAGCGAAACTCTTGCGAGCACGCTCAGGGTGATCGACGTGATGTGCGGCGAATGATGAGCGGAGCAAGAACGTAGGTTCGGGAAAGCTGGAAGTAGCTAGAGCAATAGCTAGAACGTAAGGAGATCGCGCACTTGGGTGCCGAGCGCATCGGCGATGCGCGCGAGGTCATCGATGCCAACACCCACGTGGCCCTTCTCGATGCGCCAAATGTGCGACTTGCTGGAGCCGACCATCTTGGCAAGGCGGTCTTGCGAAAGCCCCTGGCTTTCCCTTCGCTGCCTGATCGCTTCTCCGAGCGCGCGTCTTTTCTGGTCGATGTTCATGCCTACAGGATATGTGTTAGACTATCCGCGGTGGCTTCATATATGGTGCCATTCATTCGAGAATACAAAGATGGGAAAAGGGTTTACAAGATGACGAAAATCAATCTTCAGCCCAATGAGGCGATCATTCTTCGCGATTCAGAGATGAAGCATGATCGCGGTGGAAGATTCGACTCAGAGCTTGATGAGCTCGTTCTCACCAATCAAGCCTTGATCGTTGTTCACAAAAACATCTTTGGAAACGTTAAAGACATTCAGCGATATGCGCTTGACCAGGTAACCATTGCAAACAATTCGCCCCAGGTCGTTATTGGCATGTCACAAAACAATGAGCGGCAGCTTCATGTGTATTTTCGTCATGGAATCGAGGCCTTTACGCTCGGCGATGCTGATGAAGACTCTGATGCTGGCATCCTTGAGTTTTTGCTCACTCCCATGGCCGATAAGGAAAATCGCAACCTCCACAACTGGCGAAGTGCTATATCGCAAGCAGTTCTTGCGCTCCCACATAATGCGCAAATTGGAGTATCACAAGCGCAACAAACACCCGCACCAGTTCAGGCTCCTGCCTCGTCAACAGCTCCAACTCCAACGCCAACAGCCGCTCCCGCCCCTGCTGTAGTTGCTTCAGCACCTACCACCCATACCACGAAAAAGTGCATCGGCTGCATGGCTCCTCTTTCGGGTATTCAGGGGCAAAAGGTGATTTGCAAATATTGCGACACTGAACAGGCTCTTTAGGAAGGCGACCCATGGGAATTCTTAAAGCAGTTACGGATTCTGTTAGCGGCACCTTAGCCGACCAATGGAAAGACATCTATACCGCGCGTCCCTTCAATGAGCATGACGCTATCGTTCCAGGAACACTCAAGAATACCAACCGAGGACGAGGCGCAAATCTTTACAGCTCCGATGGCGTCATTACGAATGGTTCACGCATTTTCGTACCTGAAAATACTGCTGCCTATGTGTTCAGCCAAGCTGGTATCGAAACCATCGTTACTGAATCAGGAAATTATGTTTACGAAAGTGGCGAAGAGAGCGTTTTTCATGATGGTATTGGATCGATCATCAACCAGGTAATCGATCGTGTTGCCTATGGCGGCGAGCCTGTTACTGAGAAGCGAATCGCTTTTGTCAACCTGCGAGAGATCAGACATATCCCTTTTGGGACTCGTGGACCTCAGGTCTATAACGATCTGTACTACAAGTGCGATCTGGAGGTTTATTCGCACGGACTCTTCTCGATCAAGATCACGGATCCTACTATTTTTCTTCGCAATTTCGTTCCTGCAAATGTGTTCAATTATTCGTTCGATTATCCCGCTGCTCGCAAACAGATCATCGCAGAGTTCCTCCAGTCGTTCATCGTTGCACTCAATTCGCTCTCAAACACCTATCGAATCTCGCAACTGCCTGCACAAGCGAGCGAAATAGCTAAGCGGGTTGCCGCAGATAGTGAAAACGCTGGAAGCTGGCCTGAACGCTACGGATTCAAAGTAGTGAAAGTTGCTATCGAGAATATTGAGTTCTCTGCTGACTCGCGCGAACTGGTTCGCAAGTTCTCCGAAAACCGCATGAATATGCAGGCTTACGAAGAGTCATCTCAGCGAGCCTCGAATATTGCCGCTCAACAAAAGATCGCGCAAGGCATTCAGGATAACGGCCTTGGCGATGGTGGCGGGATGCTCTTCGGCATGAATCTTGCGCGGGGAATGACGCCACGAGGAGAAGGGGTAACAGGCGGATCTGTCCTCCCTCTCGATGAGCAAATCGAAGCAGTGAAGCAGCTCAAGGAGTTGCTTGACGAAGGCGTGCTCTCGCAAGAGGAATTCGATGCCAAGAAAAAGGAAATCATGGGGCTTTGATCAGTTCCATTGAGATTAGAAGGAGTTATTTATGAAAGCATGCAAGACTTGTGGTACAGAAGTACCCGACAACGCAACCAGTTGCCCCACTTGCGGTGGTCCAGTTGGCGATCCTGTTGTCGCTGCTGATGGCACGCAGCCAACGCCTCAGCCCTCCCCCGCTGAACCACCAAAGAAGAAACATACGGGACTTAAAGTTATTGCGATCATCGCAGGAATCATCGTTGCGATCTTCATCATTGCATCGTGCAACAGTGCATGCAGTCAGCAGGCCGATTCCACCAAGGAAGATTGGCCTACCGGACCGCTTGCGCAGATGATCCCGAGTATGGATCGGAAATGCGCATATGTATCAGAAAGCACAGATTACTTGGATATTCGCGTTTCTGACAGAATCACAAAAAGCGACTATGATTCTTACGTTGCAGAATGCAAAGAGTGGGGTTTCACGATTGATCCCGAAGAAAGCGCCGATAATTATCGGGCTTATAACGCTAAGGGATACCAGGTAAATGTATCCTTTAGTAATTACAGCAAAGAAATGAATATCTATTTATATGCTCCAAAAGCAGACGGAGACCTGATTTGGCCAACAGTTGGTCTCGCAACCAAAATACCCAATCCAAATAAAACTAAAGGCAATATTTCCACCGATTCCTCGAGTAATTTTAGTGTGTATGTTGGCGAGATGAGCAAGGATGAATATAACGCATATATCGATAAATGTGTTGCAGCGGGCTTTGATGTTGATTATGACAAATATGAAAAATCATATTCTGCGAAAAATGCACAGGGATTCTCGCTGAGGGTGGAATATAAAGGCTTCAATACGGTCTATATTTCCGTTAAAGCACCAGAGGATAATAGTGCATCTTCCAGCTCCTCTTCTAGCAGTACTACGGGCTCCTCAGCCACGTCGAGCTCAAGCAGCAGTTCAACAAGCCCTAGTGCCGACTTCAAGAAGACCATGGATGACTACGAGAAATTCGTTGACAGCTATATTGCCTTCATGAAGAAATATAACTCTTCAAGCAATCAGGCTAGTCTGGCAGCTGATTATGCGAAGTATATCTCTGACTACGCAGACCTAGCAGCAGATATCGAAGCGATCGACGAAGATAGTTTGAGCGCAGCAGACCTCAAATACTATACCGACGTTACGACACGAGTGAGCAAAAAGCTCATTGACGCATCACTTGAATAGCTCGTCATTGAGATAGCAATTAATAAAAGAGGGGGCAGCAACCGCTGCCCCCTCTTATTATCTAATGAATGCAATTGGCTACTTCTTAGTCCCTGGAATGAGGATCTTTCCGTTGACTCCAAGGATACTCATGCATACTACGACTGTTCCTAGAAGAATGACACCTGAATGATCATAGAGGTTCATCTTGAGCTTGCGATTCTCGGAACACTCAACGTGTGCATGTTTTTTGTTGGATTCAAGCCTCTGATAGCAGCGCTCGCGCTCTGCAGGCTCAACGGAGTCGTCTTTGATACGCTCCCAGCATTGCCTGTCGTCTTCGGCAAGCATATTCATCATCGATTCGTGGGTCTTTGCCTCGTCCTCTAAAAAAGCTGGAATTTTATCGAAAAGAGCCTTTGCTGAAGATACTGCATTTCCAATAGCAACTGGGAACTGATCGATGACATGGCGCGCCGTTTCCGTAGGCATTTTTGTCAGATCGGCAAATGCAGATATCAACTTCGTCTTCTTCACCTTACGAAAATCTCCATCCAAATCGAGCATATCGCTTGCTAGCTGTTCAGAATTCTTCATGATGTTTTCCATTTTTATCTCTCCTAAGTCTCTAAATCAACTCACCTTTGTGCTTATAAAGAAAGCGATGGGTTTCCTCATCATCGGCCACCCATTCGTCATCGAAATGACTGTCCGCCCAAGAGGTTTTTCCGCGAGCTCTGATATGAAGTTCACCATCTTCAATTCTGTAGTCGCGCTGCTCCCTAAAGTTCTTTCCTTCGTAATAAGTCGAAACAAAGAAACCATCGTTGTTGTCAAGTAGCTGTTGCCTCACTGCTTTTGTTAATCTCAATCCCATTTCAATCTCCTCCGATTAAGTATTTCGATATTTAATATTCTGATGATTAGGAGGAAAATGGACACATGCGGGATTCGTGAAAAGCGGTACCGTTTTCGTCATTTTTCGCGAATTATATGAAGGGTTTTGCAGTGGGAGAAAAGAACAAGAAGGAATACGCGAGTTTATACGAAGAAATTCGATGTGAAAAGCTTAATTGGACAAGAGCAAAAGCCGCTCTTGAGCTGAAGTGCATCGATGAGAGCAGGCTTGAGAGAATAGAGAAGAACCGAGCCGCCATCCGTCCCGATGAAGTTCTCGTCCTGGCGGATGTATATGACGAACCTTCTCTATGCAATTATTACTGCGCAATACATTGTCCAATTGGAAAAGACGAAGGCATTCCTTATATTGGGCAACCTGAGCAGACTGAGTTGCCGGTCATTGTCTTGCAAATGATAGCTTCACTGAACAGCGCCAATCAAATGAAAGACAGGCTCATTGAGATTGCTGCTGATGGCAATGTCGACAATGATGAGTTGGAAGAATTTGAAGCTATACGAAAAGAGCTCGACAAGATTACATCTACAGCAAAAACACTAGAAATATGGGCAGACAAAGCAATCAAAAAAACAAACAGAAATCTTTAGGAGCAAATCAGATTGTCTGGCTTTCTTGCATGACACATACGCAATAAGGCACCTATTCCTTGGCTGCCCGATTATATAACTCTTCGCACCTACAAATACGGTCAGAAGTGTGGCCGAAGCTGCAACGGCAGAATGAGGCTATTTTTCTCAGCGACACCGCCTTATGACAAACTTCAGCGTCTATAAGAAAGAAAATGGGTGTGCAAAACTTGCCAGATCATTCGCAAATATCAGCGAACGCTCGAACGAGACAAGAAACTCGTTTGGCACGTTGGTTTTGAAGTTTTCTTCTCGCATTTCTCCCAAAAAATGAAAGATGCATTTTACCTGTTCAAAGTACCTGACTACCAGATTATCCAAGTACTGACTACAAGATTATCCAGATGTTGACTGCAAGATTATCCAGGGTTTCACTGCAAAGATATCCAGATACTGACTACACAATTCGCCTGACAACAACAGGTGACAATCCGCCCAGTCGTTTGTCATCTCTCTTCATCTTTTGGCAAGATGACAAACTACCCAGGCATTGTCACCTTGTCTCAAACTCTTCGGCATCCCTTGCTCTTTACCAAGGCAGCAAAAGACCGGGTAGCTTTGTCATCGGAGCAACGAGCGGGACACCTGTGGCTCGCGCTCGACACTGATCGGACCAAAAGGTGTCGAACGACTGGGTAGTTTGTCATCTCGATACCCGCAGGCGTTCAACGGTTGAAAGAGCTGGTAAAATGAAGGTAATTGATGTTCGCAGCTGATCTCGGCCAGAGAGCCGAGCGATTCTGACCTCAAGAACGAAGGGGCACCTATGATCGACACCGTTTTCAACGCAGTCTCGGATATTGTCAACGGGGCCGGGTCGCTCATTGAAGGTATTTTTGTAAAACAGCCAAGCCAAGATGAGCTGAAAAAGCAAGTTCGTACGCTTCAGGCCAGCGTGGATACCCTCGAGAATTCGTTCAAAACGCAAAACGATGTGATCGACATGCTGCTCGCACAGCATAGGGAACTGAAGTTCTATCAGCTCAGCCAAAAGGCTTCTCTTCAGAGTATGATCGAAAACGAACTGGTGACCCAATACGCGGCGCTTGACTATTTCACCATCCTTCTCGAAGCCGCGACGAGCGGCCAACGCATGTCTCGTGAGGATTTCGAGTTCTTCAAAACGTATAGCAAGATGCTCCAAGATGGGCGGATCGACTCTGACGAACTTGAAGCTTTGCGTCCGATCATGAGACAAAGACATCGGATCGCGCTCGCCAACTTGGAGCCCTGCGAGTTCGGCTACATCCTTATTCGCATCCGATGCTTTGAAGGGTAACACCGTCCGCATTCCTTCAACATCTACCTACGCGCCTGCGATCGATCAAAAGGAGCCGTCTAGCAGCTCATACTCGCAACCAAGCGTCTCTTTCAGATAAGCGAACAGCTCTTCGTAACCGCATGCTTTCACCGCTGATTTCGCAAAGCCCTCCTGGTCGCGCGTTAGGATAAGATCAGCGTTTCGACCTTGTGCTGCCTGATCTCTTCATCGGTCATCGACGAAAGAGCGTTCGTTACAGGGATGGAGTCTATCGGTAGCTCTTTTCGCTTGAAGACGACGTAGCGGTTGAGGTTGCCGGGCTTACCGTCGGCGGAGAAGGATTCGACCACCGTGGCATGCGGCGCGAGAGCGGCAATGATCCGGTCGATCTCTTCGTTTGGGAAATGATGGCAGTAGCGATAGTTGCCAGGTTCGTTCTTCCAACCGAGGAAGTAGTCGTTAGGTTCGAGGGAGCCCGCGAAGAACACAGGCGGCTTGAGATCACTTGGGTTTAGATTACTAGAGCTGGAACTGCCTGCCCCTCGGTCGAGCGCATCCCTATCGTTCGTGTGAGTTTCCGCGCAACCTGCAAAGAACGCAAGCGCTTCGGCGTGCGTCTGTTCGATCTTCGCCCTCTTCGCAGGGTCGTTCAGGAACTGCCAGAAGGAAACTACCAGGTAGCCGCCAGGCTTCACTTGACTGAGCGCTTCGAGCAAGAACCGTTGGCGCAAATCGAAGCTGGGAATGTGGTGCAAAAAACCGAACGAGACCACCAGGTCGAAGGGGGTTGCAGCTGCGAGCGCAGGGATGTTCGCGGGTTCGGCAGCAGGCAGGCCTTCGAGCAGGTCGCTTACAATATCTTCGCAGGTGAAATGCACTTTTTTGGCAATATCTTCCTGACCGCTCGCAACGAGCGGCTCGCAATTATCCACGGCGAAGAACGACCAGTCGATGTGCGGATAGGCGTTCGCAAGGAACGCCTCGAAGCGCAGGTTGCCGCACGCGATATCAAGGACCGAATCAGCGATCTGGGCATCCACCGGTTGATCGAGCGCTGCTCCATCGGAGTCATCGAACCCGCACGCCGCCATACACCTGCGCCAGCCCTCCCAGGGGACCGTGCGCGTTTGCGAGAAGGACGCAGCGTTGCGCTCGTAGAATTCGGTGTTGAGCTGGCAGAGTGCTCGCGCAGTTTCGCGATTCATGGCTTTCGGATTCGCAGTCCCTTGCCCCAAAGCTGCACTCTCCCCGCTCATGACCACTGAGACTTCGCGACCCATCGTCTCGTGCTCTGCCTTATGCGCTTCAGGCTCCCTGCTCATGGTCGCCCCCTCTTCACGCGCTTCACGAGCGAAAGCGCCAGCGAAGTGAGCGCCGCACCAATGCACGCAGCGACAAGCATCACCGCGAACGAGCGAATCGGGAACAGCAGGAACAGCAACAGCACCGTCATGATAGGCTGGCGCATGATGGCACCCATGAGCGCCGCACTACATATACACAGGCAGCACACCGGGTCAGCGCCCGTGAGCAGCGCAAACCCGTAGCCCAAGCAGATGCCCGCGAAGATGGTCGGGAAGAAATGGCCGCCGCGCCACCCGAGGCGCAAACAGAGCGGCGTGGTGAAGACCTTCAGCACACCCGTAAGAATAAGGTAGCTCGCGCCGAGCAACGTGTAGGTGCTCATGAGCGTTTCGGTTTGCGTTTCACCTGCGAACATCACGAAGGGGAACACGATCCCGAGCGAGCCCAGGATAAGCCCGGCCAAAACCGCCTTTGCCACGGGGCGGTCGCCGATCTTGTGCGCGAGCGTGTCTGCGCACTTGTCGAACGCGTGGTAGAGCAAGCCCACCACACCGCCCGCCAGCGCCAGCGGAATGATGAGTGCGCGTTCGAACCAATCGATGGAGACCTCCGAGAAATGCGGCAGGCCTTCCCCACCGCCAAACACGCTTCCGAGCAGGATCATCACGCCGAACGCTCCAGCCACCGCGAACGTGTAGACGATGATCTTCGTGGCTTTCGGAACCTCGATCTTGGTGCCCGCCTTCACCTCGTCGCAGCTGCCAAGAAGCGGTGCCGCTAGACCGAACAAGGGCGCGTTGAACACGGCAGAGAGCACCGCCGCGGTGCCCGCCTGGGAAAGTTCGCGAAACTCCTTGCCGAGGAATTTCAGACGGTCGCCCACCCACGTGCAAAGCCCCGCGATCACGCCCGTGAGACCCGCTTCCGGGCCGACGCTACCGCCGAAGAGCAACGGCAGGAGCGCGCCGCCCGCAGAGGCGTCGATGTGTTCGTATTCGTAGCGGCCCGTCTCCTTCACCTGCGCCATCACCTTGTTCAGGTCTTCGGGATACGCACCGAAACGGCGTTCGAAGAGACCGATCGCCACGCCGCCTACCAAGCACACGGCAAGCGGCCACCACCACGCACCGATATGCTCGGGCAGCACGTGCCAAAAAAGGTTGATGCCGTGGTTGAGCAAGAAGAAGAACACCCACACGAATGCGCCCGCCAGGCCGCCCAACACCAGGGTGAGCAGGGCGAAGATGACGCGGTTGAGCATCGGGCGTGTGTGGTTGGGAGCGGCGCTCGCAGCGGTCGCACTGTTGGAAGCACTGCTGGCGGAACTCGGCTGGCTGGAAGCAACGCTGCTGGAAGCTCCTTGCTCAGAGGCGTTGCTCGAAGCCTTTTCGTGATCACCGCTCATCGTGCGTCCTCATCGCGGTCCGTTTCTTCTTCAGCCTTGTCCGCGGCGCGGAATTCTTCGATGAAGCCTGCAGAGAAGATACCTGCTGGAATGGCTACCACGCCGATCGAGATGACCATCACCACGAAGCCGATGATGCGCCCGAACGCCGTAATGGGAACAATGTCGCCGTAGCCGGTCGTGGTCATGGTGGTGATGGCCCAGTACAAGCCCGTCCACACGCTGTCGAACACCTCGGGTTGCGCGGTATGTTCAGCTTCATACATGAGCACGCTCGAAGCTACCGCCAGAAGCGTGAGCACCATGAACGCTGCCACGATCTCGCGACGGCGCTTCACGAACACGCGGCTGATGGTCTGCAGGCCACGCATGTAGCGCGAGATCTTGATCAGGCGCACCAGACGGATGATGCGAATCGCATCGTTGAGCGCATTCGAGGCAGGCAGAAAGAAGACGAAGAGCGCAGGAAACCACGCAAGGAAATCGATGATGCCCATGAGCGAGAAGATGTAGCGCATGCGTGCGCGCGTTGGCGCAAGGGTAGGATAGACAAGATCGGCGATCCAAATGCGGCAAGCATATTCAGCGGCGAAGGCGATCACTGAGAGCACGCTGAATCCTAAGATGAGCGTGTTGAAATCGAGCGCTGCGTCGTTGTCCGGCACGCCGACCAAAAGAGCGTTCAACACGATCAAGACAATGAGCCCGATGCCAAGGAATTTGCCGAGCGGAGTCGCTTTCGCGGGGTCTTCGAGCGCTACGTAGACGCGCTGCTTGAGCGGCTGCTTCGGCGCGTTCGGGGCGGCGGAAGCACTTGGTTCAGTATGAGCGATTTCGGGTGCGGTCATGCAAACTGCCAATCAAACGAGGATGTTCAAAGTTTACCCGATGTTTGGCTACTGTCGCTCTTCAGTTGTCATAATGCTTTGGCTCAGCCAAAAACACCGCCTAAAAAAGCAGGAGGCCGAAACCCCCTGCTACGTATTTGTTCATTCGAAATGAACCAATGCAAACAAAAGAAGCGCGTAAAGCATACCTGTTGCTTTTTCTTCACCACTGCTTTTATCGAATGCATCCCTCGTGCTAGCTCTTATCCTTCTGAAGCTTCTTCATAATGAAGAGAATCACCACTGCTGCAACAAGCGCAAGCCCGATCGGGAAGAGCATAGCCAGCCATTCCGGCACTGCCGGGAAATACGGCGTGGTGTTCGCGAACGTTAGGTCCCAATCAAGATAGCGTCCTGTTGAGATCGGATACGGGCCCGTGGTGAAATCGGTTCCCGAAAGCTGCAAGTAGAGCGAAGGTGCATTGTAAGCCGGGAAGAGCAGCATCAAACGGTGCGCGAAGATGCCTACGATAACCAGGATCGATGCGATGAGCGCAGGCTTCTTCTGTCCACGGTTCTTCGGCAAGAAGAGCATGATCATCGCAATGAACGGCAGGATAAGCTCTACCAGATACAACAGAATGTTCGAGCCAACTGCTGCCAGGATGCCAGCAGATTCTGGGGTGCCTTCGAAGAACATCAGGCACAGATCGATAAGCGCGAGCACCAGGTGAACCGCAATCGCAATAGCGCAAATGCGCCCAAGCCAAGCGAGCGCCTTCGACGAAGCACCCTTCACGCAAGCTATCAGCAGAATGAGCGCGAAACCGCTCACGAACGCGACCGCCAAGAAATCAACGGGCATGATCGGCGTTGCCCACCAGCCATGCGCGGTTTGCGTGGAGAAAAGCAGCCCTTCGACGATCTGAAGCGCAAGTGCCGCAAGGCCAGCAAGCACTGCCCACACCTTCACGGAACGCGCATCGCGCGCGATCATGACCAGCTGCACGATCGAGAGCACGATGAACGTACACATGGCGATCATGTCCCAAGCCAGCGGAGAACGCGGGTTCATTCCGATGATCATGGCAAACGCATTGCGAATCGCACCCAGGTCGGCCAGGATCGCAACGCCAGCAGCACATACACAAGCAAGCCCGCATGCACCCGCGATACGGGCCAACGGCTTAAGCTCCTCTTTCCCCGAAAGGATGATCGCGCTCGCAACGAACTGCGAACCTGCGCCGAAGCCTACCAAGAAGGCAAAAACGGCGATCATAAGGCCCCAAAGGAATACGTTGGTCATGTTCGATCCAGCTAGCAAGCCACCGGTCAATTGCACGATCCAGGCGATGAGACCCACCGCCAGAAGGACTATTCCGACAAGGGCAATCTTACGTGTTGATCTTTCCATGATCAGCCCTCCTTACGCTGTTCTTGAGAGATGGGGTCGACCTGTGTGACCTCATGCGAAACCACATAGTAGACGTTAGGATGCGTCTTATACCGATCGCCCAGAGTGATGGTCTCTTTGCCTTCGAGATATTTCCTGATCTCGGAATTCGGATCATCCATATCGCCGAAGATACGCGCATTGCCAGGACAAGCGCTACAGCAGGCAGGTAGAATCCCTTGTGAGACATTCTGCGCGCAGAACGTGCACTTTTCCATCACGCCTTCGGGGCGGTGCGGGGTGTATACCAAATGATCGCCATCGTAGTAATCCTTTGGATAGCCGTAGTCGTACGTGGTGTTATCCAACCCGACCATTTCTGCCGGCTTTCCCCAGTTGAACTGACGCACCCCATAGGGGCATGCGCTTGCGCACGTGCGGCAACCTATGCAACGGTCGTAATCCACCAACACCGTGCCCGTGTCGGGGTCGATATAGGTTGCACCCGTGGGGCAAACGGTCTCACACGGTGCATCGGTACAATGTTGGCAGCTGATCGGAACGAATTCCATTCTTAACTGATCGTTCACTTCAACTGCTACATCGTATTCAGGCGTACCGCTGGTGAACACACGGTTCCACCAGATGCCTTGGGGTTGCGAATTGTAGTTCTTACATACGACCGCGCAGGTGCGACAGCCGATACAGCGACTCAAATCGATAACCATTGCGTATCTCATCGCTTACGCCCCCTTTCCATATTCGATGCCTGAACCATCCTTCACGTTGCCATCAAGCGTGCTCTTGCCTGTGTTCTTCACGATCTCGGGCACGCCACCATTAGACAGACGTACATTGCAGACCGTTTCATTCCAGGCCATATTGGGCGACCAAACACTGACCATGTAGTACACCTCGTTCGTAGGATTGATCCATGGCCAAATAAGAGAGTTATAACTCGTCTTATTGTCATAAGCCGACCACCAACCCTGATCGAAGATGCACTGCGTTGGATAGACGCCCGGATCTTCGATGAGCTGACCTTCCACCGTTCCACGGCTGTTGTAGACCTCGACCCAATCACCCGTTTTAAGGCCGCGCTCAGCTGCCGTTTCAGGATTGAGCCATACCTTGGGAGTGTTGTCCTGGATCTCGAGCATGAAGGGGTTGTTCACGTATGTTGCGTGCACGCGGAAAGCGCTGTTGCGCGTGGTATATCCGAGCGGATAAAGCTCGCGCGCCTCAGGATTGTCCTTGTATTCAGTGTCCTCGAAGGGCGGCTTATAACAAGGAAGCTGCTCATTCAACTCAAGGAAGATGTCTTCATCGCGATAGAACTCGATGCGGCCCGACTTCACAAACTTCGCCGTAGCATCGATAGGATTCGGACGCGAGACCGTAGGGAATGGAGTGCGATCGTGCACTTGCTCCCAGAACGGAATCTTCTTTTCGCCAGGATTCGTGTGCGCAAGCTTGCCAGGGCCTTTGCGCAGTTCCTCGGGTGTAAGGTGCTCGATGGTGGGGCCGCCCTTCTCGAGCAAGAGCGCAAGCACCTCATCGGAGCGCTTTTCGGAATCTTCCGGAGCAAAGCGCGGCCAGAGCGATTCTTTCGAAGGATCGATGCGGTTCGCAAGCTCGGTCAAGACCCAGATCTCTTCTCGAGCCTCTCCTGGCGGCTCGACGATACGCTGCTGAAGCTGAACATACGGGTGAAGCGGCGTGGTGGTGAGTTCAGTCTTTTCGTACCAGCTCGCGCAGGGGAACGTAACGTTCGCACGAGACGCCGTGAGCGTGTCTTGGAATTCCATACACACGAGATACTCCAGTTCACCGCTCTCGAACGCATGGCGAAGCCAGTTCGCTACGTTATGCTGCTCGAGCGGATTACCCCAACCAACCACGAGCGCTTTGAACCCGTGCTTGGGATATTTTGCCGTCATCTGCGGCGTGGGGCCATTCACCCAATAATGGAACGGACACGAATTCTTGACCGCGCCTTCTGGCACCATCCAGCTTGCCGTGTTGAAGCGCGTCTTGTACTGACCAACGTAGGTTGAGATGCCACCGCCGAGCTGCCCTACGTTCCCGGTGAGGCATGCCACGAGCGCACATGCGCGACCTTTCAGATCGCCGTGGTACCACTGCTGCGTTCCACCGCCGAAGATGATGTGCATCGGCTTGACCGTCGCTGCTTCGCGTGCAATGCGTGTGATGGTATCCGCGTCGATCTTGCAGATGTCGGCAACCGCTTCAGGCGTATAGTTCTCTAGCTGCTCGGTAAGCAACTGAAAGCCCGTTTTCGCTTTAGCGGTCGTGCCATCTTTCAACGGCACGTCGTAACTTCCCATGAGCGCATAGTTGTTGTCGTCAAGTTTGAGTGGATTCGTTGCCTGGAGCGCGCCACTCGTTTGATCGACTGCCACGTAGCTCTTACGGAAATCGGGCAGGCCCGGCGTGGGAGAAAGACCCTGCACTTCTTCTGCGAGGATCTTCTTGCCCGTTTCGAGATTGATGAGGAACGGTGAGTCCGTATATGTTTGCATGAAATGCTTGTCGTAGAGGTCTTCATCGATGATGGTCTTAGCCATGGCCAGCGCGAACGCGCCATCAGAGTCGGGGGCGATGCGCACCCATTCATTTGCCTTTTCAGCTGATGCTGAATAGTTCGGATCGAAGTAGATCACCTTGCCGCCATTTTCCTGCGAGTAGGTGAGGAAGTGAGCATCGGGCATGCGCGTGACCATAACGTTCGAGCCAAATACGAGCGTAAGCTTCGAGTCTTCCCAGCAGTACGACTCCAACTCTTCGCTTTGGCAGCCAAAGGTCTCAGGCCAGAACATGGGCAAGTCGCCGTTGAGCTCGTAGCCGCCGATGATCGACCAGCCGAACGTGTTGGCGATACGCACGAGCGCACCTTTCTGGATGTGACCGGTACCCTGCACCTGGTAGATGACGCCGATAGAGTCAGGACCGTATTTCTCTGCGATCTCGCGCAACTTGCCTGCTGCCGTATCGAGCGCGGTATCCCAGTCGGTCTCGACCTGTTCGCCCTCTTCATTCTTAACGAGTGGTTTCGTAAGGCGATCGGGCCCATGAAGAATCGTATTGATCGAAAGACCTTTAAGGCATCCACGCGGATTGTAATGCTCGTAAGGGTAATCGGCCGCTTGTCTGAGCATGCGAACCTGGCCATTCTCTACCCAAGCTTCGATGCCGCATGCGCCCGTGCAGTTAGGCGAACAGGTGGTTCGGATCCATTCGCCACCGAGTGGCTCGATTTCAGTGAGCGCTTCTGCATTCTTGATCCCAAGCGTCGCATCGACACCGACCATCGCGCCAACTGCAGCAACGCCACTTGCTGCGAGGAAAGAGCGTCTCGACATCGCAGGGATCTTGTCGTTTCCAACACCTTGCATATCTCCGCCTTTCTCTTATGAAAAGCCAACTTATGTGCATAATTATCCCATAGCGAAGTTCTTGATTCGCTGTTTGTACAGGTCACAAAGTAATTTGTAACCTATCTGTGAAGCAGTTAGTTTCGGATGACTCTAAAGCAGCTGCGCTCACCCAATGAAGAGAGAATAGCCGTCTACCACTTCTTCTCTCCAGTATGCCAAAGACGCATATTGCTCGTGCGTAGAGAGATTATTCGTGCGTGGAGAGGCGGATCCAGGCGACCTCTTCCCAGCGCGTGTTCGGACGGCCGTAGTTGGCGTAGGGATGGATGGAGATGCCTCCGCGAGGCGTGAATTCGCCCCAGACCTCGATATACTTCGGATCCATGAGCTCGATGAGGTCCTTCATGATAGTGTTCACGCAATCCTCGTGGAAATCGCCGTGATTGCGGAATGAGAACAAATAGAGTTTCAGGCTCTTGCTCTCCACCATGCGCTCATCAGGCACGTAGTTGATGTAGATCGTGGCGAAATCGGGCTGACTCGTGATCGGGCAGAGGCTCGTGAATTCGGGACAGTTGAAGCGCACCCAGTAATCATTTTCGGGGTGCTTGTTCTGGAAGGTCTCAAGCATCTCAGGTGCGTAGTCGGTAGGATAGCTCACCTGCTGGTTTCCTAGCAGCTCCAGGCCTTCATCTTCGCGGGTTTTCGTCATGATCTTCCTTTCCTAAAAGCGTCTGCGGCGCAGCATGGATTGCGCAACGCGACGTGAGTTTTGCTGCGCGGCATGAATTCGCATTGCAGCAGTGTTAAATCATTTCTTCAGAAGCGGGTCGATGACCCCGTTCAGCTCGAACGCGCGCTTGCGATCGAGGCAGGTGCCACACGTTCCGCACGGCTCTTCCCCGCCTTCATAGCACGACCACGTAAGTTCGTAAGGAACCGCGCGCTTCAAGCCTTCTTCAACGATGCGCGCCTTCGGCCACTGCACGAAGGGAGCGACCAATCGAAGCTGACCGCCAGTGCCTTGTTCAATAGCTGAAGCCATCGCGTCGACGAACTCCTGCGAGCAATCGGGGTAGGCACAACCTGCCCAATCGTCGGCATGAGCACCGTAGCACACGACCGAGCAATCGAGCGAAAGCGCGATGGAGGCTGCGCTGGAGAGGAAGAGTCCGTTGCGGAAGGGCACATAGGTGCTCACCGGCGCATCGCTTTCGTTGGCCAGCTGCGCGGCGTAAGTCTCATGCGGGATCTGAGCAGAAGATGCTGCTAGCAACGAGCAATCGCTTTCCGCGAAGATGGGTGCTAGGTCCAAAAAGCGCTGCTCAACCCCATAGTAGCGCGCTACCTGTTTCGCGGCTTCAAGCTCACGATCATGTTTTTGACCGTAGAAGATCGAAAGCGCGTAGACGTTCTCTGCGCCATAGCGCTCAACTGCGAGCGCCAGCAAGGTGGTCGAATCCACCCCACCGCTGCAGAGCACGAGCGCCTTCTTCTTGGCACCATCCGTCGAACCCATCGCTACACTCCCCTTTCCTGGTTTGGCCAGATGAACTTGTGAAACTGAAGCTGCAGCCTTGCGTGCGTAAGCGCGCGCTCACGCATGAAATCGACGATAGTAGACGGCTCGATCGCGCCGAACACGGGGCTGATATACACCTGGCAGCGCGTGGCAAGCTCGTGTTCGCGCACCACTTCAACCATGCGCTCAAGATCCTCGTGCGAACCGACCACGAACTTCACCACGTCGTGTTCGCCGAGCAACTCGAAATTCTCACAAAACATCTTGTCTTCCATGCCAGAAGAAGGCAGCTTGTAGTCCATCGTGATACAGAGTTTTTCTGGACGCGGAGCGGGAAACTCCGCAAGCGCGATCGGACGCTCCTCCTCCCGCTTGGAATCGTGCGCGATGAGCTTGGCAAGGTCGGTCGAGCCATTGGTCTCGATCTCGACCACCTCGACCGCCTCCAGACGAGCAAGCGCATGCAGCAGGCGGTAGAGATCCGATTGGAGCGTGGGCTCGCCGCCCGTGATGGTCACGCACGTTACCCCTTCGCTCTCCACCCAGTCGCAGAGCTCTTCAACACTCACGAATTCAACGGTGAGCTCCGGGTCGCGCGCCCACTGCGTATCGCAGTAAGAGCAATCCAAGTTACAGCCCGGAAAACGAATGAACGCCGCGAGCTTGCCCGCGTGCGCGCCTTCGCCATTGATGCTCACGAAGCGCTCGGCTATAGGAAAGGAACCGAATGTCATATCTATCTGCGCTTTCTTTGCCTGCTAGCCGCGGTAGATCGCGCAGTTGTTCGGGGTCTCGTACACATCGATCTGTGCGATGGGCAAGCTCTGTTCGCGCAGGTGATCGAAGAAGTAGCGCGCAAGATTCTCGGCAGTGGTGCGAAACGGCATGACGGAGAGCGTGAAGCCTTCGTCCTCCAAGCACGTAATAGTCTGCGGCGAGAGCGAACCTTCCTCCACGATGAAGGTGTGATCGAGCGCTTCGGTCATCGCGCGCACCGCCTGCTTGAACTCGCCGAAATCGAGCACCATATCCTTCATGGTGCCTTCGCTCTGGAGATCCTCTTGCTCAAGATAGGCCACCACGCGCCAGCGATGACCGTGCAGGTTCTCGCATTTGCCGTGGTAATCCGTAAGAAAGTGAGCAGCATCGAAGCTGCTTTCGGTTTTCAAACCATACATACTAGCTCCTAGTTTTGTTTAACGACAGGAGGGTTTCGAACTGTCCGTGACATTATAGCAAGCGCATAAGCTGTTGCCTAACCGTCAAGCTATCACGACCCGCGCGGGCGTACGCGGCGCTACAATAAACAAGTACGAACACAAGCAGAGCACGTCTCTTTCGCGCATTCACAACGCCGCTCATTCGCACCTCTTTTGCGCCGCAGCACTCGGCTCTTGCTTCACCCCACCTTTACGAGCGAAAAGAGGTCTCTCATGTCTATCGTCGCCGCCTACGCTGTTCCCCATCCGCCGCTCATCGTTCCCGCGGTTGGCAAAGGCCAAGAGGCCGCCATCCAAGCCACCATCGATGGCTACGAAGAAGTTGCGCGGCGCATTGCTGCACACCGCCCCGATACCATCATCGTCACTTCTCCGCATGCGCCGGCGTTTTCGGATGGCTTCTTCATCTCGGATGCGGAGAACATCTCGGGCACCATGGAGATGTTCGGCGTGCCTGCGGAAGAGAGCACCATCACTGCCACGGGTGATCCTGAACTGGCCGAGCTCATCGCGAGCCTCGCTAACCAGGCGAACATCCCTATCGGAATGGGCGACCAATACGATGGTCCGCTCGATCATGCTACCTACGTGCCGCTCTATTTCTTGCGCGATTTCCTTCCCCGCACCACCGTGGTGCGCGTGGGGCTTTCAGGGCTTTCGCCACGCGAGCATCGGATGATGGGGCGTTGTTTCGAACTGGCCGCGAACATCCTCGGGCGTCGCGTCGTCTTGGTCGCGAGCGGGGACCTGTCGCACAAGCTCACGCATGATGGCCCCTATGGCTTCAACGAGGCGGGCCCGCAGTTCGACCAGAACATCACCGATATCTTCCGCTCGGGAGAGCTCGATGATCTGTTCGCCTTCGACGATCTCTTCTGCGAAGAGGCGGCCGAATGCGGATTGCGCTCGTTCCAGATGATGGCAGGCGCTCTGGCAGATACCGTTTATTCGAGCGAGCTCTTGAGCTACGAAGGTCCCTTCGGTGTTGGCTATGCAGTTGCCTGCTTCGAGGTGGAAGGCAGCGAAGAAGCAGCCATTGAAGAAGAGGCTGCCATCGAAGAGGCAACCGAGACACAGGCTGCCCAGGAAGATGCGCTCGTGGAGGGCGAGGTCGAAGCCGATCTCGTGGACGAGGACCCCTCTTCGCCTGTTCCGCAACCCGATGCCTCGCCCGATACTGGCGGCAGCGGCGTGGATCCATTCGTTGCGCTTGCCCGTGCGAGCGTGGAATATTTCGTCACCACCGAGCGGCCACTGCTCATGCCCGAAGGCTTGCCACCCGAGCTTATGGATGCGCGCGCCGGTGTGTTCGTTTCACTCCATGAGCGCGGCGATCTGCGCGGTTGCATCGGCACCATCGCTCCCACGCGTGATTCGATCGCGCAAGAGATCATCGCGAACGCTATTTCGGCCTGCAGCGGCGATCCGCGTTTCTATCCCGTGCAAAAGAACGAACTCGACTATCTTTCGTATTCGGTCGATGTACTGTTCCCGCCCGAGCCCATCAGCTCGCCTGTCGAGCTCGACCCGCAAGAATACGGTGTGATCGTGAGCAAGGGGCATCGCCGCGGGCTGTTGCTGCCGAACCTCGAAGGCGTGAACACCGTGGAAGAGCAAGTTGCTATCGCGCGGCAGAAGGCAGGGATAGCACCGGACGAAACGGGCGTTGAACTGGAACGATTCCGCGTGGTTCGCCATACTACCGGCGGTGAGGCACGTGTCTGCTAGCAGTGAGCGCATCACGTGTCCCGTCTGTCCGCATGCTTGTTCGCTTGCTGAAGGGCAGCGCGGCATCTGCCGTGCGCGCGTGGCACGCAGTGGGCAGGTGATCGACGAGAACTACGGGTGCATCACCTCGCTCGCGCTCGATCCGATCGAGAAGAAGCCGCTCGCGCGTTTCATGCCGGGATCGAGCATCCTTTCGATCGGCTCGTACGGCTGCAACATGCGCTGCGCGTTCTGCCAGAACGCCTCCATCGCGCAAGCTTGCAGCACCGAGGTGCCCTGGAGGTTCATGGAGCCCGAGACCATCGCCGATACCGCAGCGGCTTTCGCTTCCCAAGGCAACGTTGGTGTTGCCTACACGTATAACGAACCGCTGGTCGGCTTTGAGTTCGTGCGCGATTGTTCGCAGGCTGTTCATGCGCGGGGGCAGGTAAACGTGCTCGTCTCGAACGGCCAGGTGAACGACGCTCCGCTCTCCGAGCTGCTCCCGCTCATCGATGCCGCGAATATCGATCTGAAGGGCTTCACCGCGGAAGTCTATCGCGAACTGGGTGGCAGTCTTGCTACCACCATGCACACGATAGAAGCCTTCGCGGGTTGTGCCACCGCGCACCTTGAGGTGACCATGCTCATCGTTCCCGGGTTGAACGATTCACGTGAACAGCTCGTGGAGGCGGCACGCTGGCTCGCAGGGCTCGACCGCAGCATTCCGCTGCATGTCACGCGGTTCTTCCCCCGCTACAAGATGCTCAACGCCGAACCAACGCCTGTTGAGACCATCTATTCGTTCGCGAATGAGGCACGCAACTATTTGGACTTTGTCACCTGCGGCAATTGCTAGTAAGATAGCGAATGCAAGGAGGTAGTGCATGTCCGAATCGCACGCGCATCATAAGCCCGTAGTGGGGATCGTTCCCACCAAATTGCCTGAGCCGTACGACGACGGCATCAATCATTATGCGCTCGCGGTGCGCTCTGCTGGCGCGAAACCTTACCTGCTTCCCGTCACGGACGACGTTGGTGCCTACGAGACCATCTTCCCGCACATGGACGGCTTCCTCTTGACCGGCGGGAAAGATATCGATCCCGTGCGTTATGGGGACACCGAAGACGATCCGAGCGTGACCGATCATCTGCCTGGCCGCGAAGAGCTCGAGCATCTGATCTTGTGCTACAGCGATGAATTCGACGTGCCCATCATGGGTATCTGCCGTGGCATGCAGATGCTGAACGTCTTCTACGGCGGCAGCTTGCATCTCGACCTTGCCACGCAAACGAAGCAGCAAACGCATTTCGCGAACCACTTCCAGAGCCTCCCCTTCTCCGAGCCATCGCATCATGTAACGCTCGAGCCGCGCGGAAGTTTGGCACGCATCCTGCAGACGCATTCGACCCAGGTGAATTCTATGCATCATCAGGGGATATTCGAGCTCGCGCCCGAACTGCGCGCAGTGGCGTATGACGATCAGGGTCTGATCGAGGCCATCGAGCACCCCGACAAGCCCTTCACTATCGGCGTACAATGGCATCCCGAATTCTTAGGCACGCGCAATTCCATGAATCTGCTCTTCGAGCGTTTCGTGGATGCTTGCCAGGAGGAATCGCAGCACAAGAAGGAGAAGCGCGCGAACATCGCGATCGATCGCATTCACACGGGCTTCGTCTGGCCGCAAGTTTCCTTCATCGATCGCCAGCCGAAGATCACGAATTAGAAGTGCTGCTGTTCAAACTCGGTCAGTTCGGCGAGGAAGCCCGCTTCGCCTAGCGCGGCTTCAAGCTCATCAAGCACCTCTTCGGAGTCTGCGCTCACCTCGTGGAAATGATAGCCCGAGGTAATGTTCATCAGTGGCGTGGAAGCTCCCGTGGCAAGCTCGTTGAGGAAGCGCGCCACGTCGCGGCGATTGCGGAACCCAAGATCAGCCGAGAGCCTGCCATAGGTTCGATGGTTCACGATTACGTTCTCCACCACTACCCCATGATCGACCATCAGATTGAGCTCGTCGCCGGTTTGCTCGATCGTATGATGCACTTTGAACAGGCGCTTTGGGCGCGCGTTCGCCACTCCGGTCACATACCCACGATTCGTCGCGTAGATCTCTTCACCCGATTGACGCAAGAGGGCGATGTCTTGGACCACCACCTGGCGCGACACGCCCAGTTGCTTGCCGAGCGCCGCACCTGAAAGCGGCATCGTGCTCTGACGCAGGATGTTCATGATCTCTGCTCTTCGCTCTTGGCCGGTCAACGCGCCTCCTTTTGTAGTCGTAGCTTCCATCTATCCCTCTGAACTGCGCTCTTCGTGCTCAACGATCTTCGTTATGCTTCGATCCGCAAGTTCTTCATGCTCAGATCGAGGATGCCCGCCGAATGGGTCAGTGCGCCGCTCGAGATGAAGTCAACACCCAGGTCAATGTAGGTCTGCACGTTGTCACGCGTGATGTTGCCCGAGCATTCCGTAAGCGCACGATCACCAATGAGCTCGATCGCGCGCGCCATGGTGTCGTGATCCATGTTGTCGAGCATGATGATGTCGGCACCCGCTTCGAGCGCCTCAGCCACCATGCCAAGATCTTCGGTCTCGACCTCGATCATGCTCGTGAACGATGCCGTCTTGCGCGCTGCTTCGACAGCTGCTTTGATGCCACCTGCTGCCGCAATATGGTTGTCCTTGAGCATCACGCTCTCGGAAAGGTTGTAGCGATGGTTCACGCCGCCGCCCAAACGAACGGCATCTTTCTCAAAGATGCGCATGCCCGGCGTGGTCTTGCGCGTGTCCACGAGCGTGGTCTTGCTGCCCTCGAGCAGATCGGCTATCTGGCGCGTGTACGTTGCGATGCCGCTCATGCGCTGCAAGTAGTTGAGTGCGGTTCGTTCAGCGGCGAGCAAGACGAACGCATCGCCTGAAATATGTGCGAGCAGCTGACCGACCTCGACACGAGAGCCATCAGCCACGAACCGCTCCACACATACCGCAGGATCGAGCAGGTGGAACGTGCGCTCGAACACATCAAGCCCTGCGATCACGCCTTCTTGCTTTGCGATAAGCTCGACCGTTGCCTGCGCGCTTGCTGGCACTACCGCCGCGGCTGACACATCGCCATGGTTGAGGTCCTCTTCAAGGGCGGTACGGATATGCTTTTCAGCGATAAGATTGAGTGCTGCCAGATCCATAGGATTCCTTCTTACTCGAAGACTAACGGCGGCGGGCGAACACGCGATCGCGCAAGCTTTCTGCTTCGCGCTGCAGGTGCGGCTCAACGAGTATCTGCGTTTCACGATACACCGGGATCTCTTGCTTGAACGGCGTGGCATCAGCGCAGCGGTCCGCCACGATCTTCTGCGCCGCCCTTTTCGCGAACACGAGGCTCTCAAGCAGGCTATTGCTTGCCAAACGGTTGGCTCCATGCACGCCGTTGCAGCTGGTCTCGCCCACGGCGAAGAGATGCTGCATGGTGGTCTGCGAATCGCTGTCCACGTGAACGCCGCCCATAAAGTAATGCTGAGCAGGCACGACCGGGATCGGTTCCTTGGTTATGTCGTAGCCTTCTTCAAGGCACTTCTGATAGATGCTCGGGAAATGATGATGGATCGTCTCGGGCTCGATATTCTCGAACGAAAGCCACACGTGCTTGCTGCCCTCAGTCTCCATCTGCGCTTTGATCGCAGCTGAGACCACATCTCGTGGCTGCAGCTCGTCGGTGAAGCGCTTGCCTTGCGCATCGAGCAGGATCGCGCCTTCGCCGCGGCACGATTCCGAGATCAGAAACGCGCGCCCCGGGCGCCCCGTGTAGAGGCTGGTCGGGTGAATCTGCACGTAATCCATGTTCTCCAGCTCGACGCCATGTTCACGCGCAATGCGACACGCATCGCCGGTGAGGCTCGGGAAGTTCGTCGAGTGTTCGTAGAGACCGCCGATGCCACCGGTAGCCATGACCGTGAAGCGCGCGCGAATGCGATACGCATCGCCTTGCGCGTCTTCCGCGATAATGCCAGCGCACACGCCGTTCTGCTCGATGATATCGACCATGGTCGTGTACGCACGGATCTCGACGTTGCTCTTTTGGCGCACTGCCGCCAGTAGCTTGGTGGTGATCTCTTTTCCCGTGGTGTCTTCGTGGAAACAGATGCGCGGACGCGAATGCGCTGCCTCGCGCGTGTAAGCGAGCTCGCCCGTTTCGGTGCGCGCGAAATCGACGCCGTAATCGATCAGGTCGTTGATCACCGCACGTGAGGAGCGGATCATGATGTCCACGCTCTCGTGCCTGTTCTCCCCATGGCCAGCGCGCAGCGTATCGTCGAAGAAGGCTTGGTAGTCGTCTTCATCGTGAAGCACGCAGATGCCGCCTTGCGCGAGCATCGAATCGCATTCGTCCACTTCGGTCTTCGCGATCATCAGGATGCTCAGATCGCTCGGCAGATTGAGCGCCGTGTAGAGGCCGCCGGCTCCGCAGCCTGCGATGACCACATCGTATGTTTCGTCGTTCGTCATGTTCCGTTCCTCTTATAGTGAAAACGCGAGCGGTTTTGGGTGAGCTCGCGCGGTTTTGTCGTTACCGTTCGTACAGTCGGCCTGGCACGCGCCGGCTTGAGCCAGCATTCGGCCACATCAGGATGAAAGCTCGAGCATGCGCGTGAGCGTTTCCTTGGCCGCGGGCACGAATTCAGCCTCGACCTCAACTTCTTCCGTGGTGTTCTCGAGCGCTTCGGCGATCTGCTCGAGCGTGATCGAAGACATATCTTCGCAGCGCGGGGTGGTTGCGGGGAAATGAAGCTGCTTGCTGTCCGCTTCGCTACCCAGGCGCTTGGCGATCTCGTGCGCGACGCCCACCACGGTGCAGATGATATAGTCGGTCTCTTCGCCGGTCACCACACGATCGATGATGCCCGCAGTCGAGCCGAGGTAGTCGGCCAACTCGCAGACTTGCGCGTTGCATTCAGGATGCGCGAGCACGAGCGCGTTCGGATGCACCTCTTTCAGCGCGCGCACCTCATCAGGCGAGATGTCTTGATGAATCGGGCAGTACCCATCATTGAAGATGAAATTCTTCTCGGGCACGAGCGAAGCGATGTAGCGCCCCAAGTTCTGATCGGGAATGAACAGGATGTTTCGCTGCGGCAAGTTCTGGCAGATCTTGAGCGCATTCGATGAGGTAACGCACACATCCGACCACGATTTGATCTCTGCGGTGGAGTTCACGTAGCAAACCACCGCAAGATCGTCGTATTCGGCGCGCGCCGCATCCACCGTCTCCTTCGTGACCATGTGGGCCATCGGACAGTCTGCCTGCGGATTCGGCAAGATGACGGTCTTGTTCGGGCTCAAGAGCTTCGCGCTCTCGCCCATGAACTGCACGCCCGCGAACACGATGGTTGCGCAATCGAGATCGGCAGCGAGTTTGCTCAAGTTGTAGGAATCCCCGGTGTGGTCGGCAACATCCTGGATCGCATCTTCAACGTAGAAATGCGCCAGAATGACCGCGTCGCGCTCGGCTTTCAGCTCTTCGATGCGCGCGACAAGTTCTGTATCAGTTGGCAAGGTAGCCATCCCCTTCAATCTTTTGAGCAAGTATGGCAGATGTGAAGACAGCTGACAAGACAGTAAAACATATCGGTCAAGATGCGACCGATATGGCCGAGGCTATGAAAGGAGTTCAGGCGCCTTGTTCAGCGCGTCTTCTTCGCGGGATGTTCGCAGGTTTGTTCACGGGCTTGTTCGCGGGTTTGTTCACGGGTTTGCACGCCGAAGCCAGCGGTCAAAAACAAAAAGCAAACGTCAAAAGCCCCAAGTTACCAGTGCGACCGTGCGACTACCAGAGACCGAGCATGTACTGCATCCCCAGGCTCACGCCCGCAATAGCAAGGCAGCAGCAGAAACCGAGGAAGATGGGCTTGCCGCCTGACTTCACCAGCTTCACCAGATCGGTGTTGAGACCGATCGCAACCATCGCCATGGTGATGAAGAATTTCGAGAGCGTCTTTATGGGCGCGAACGCCTCTGTCGATACGCCGCAACCAAGCGCGATGGTGGTGATGAGCGAAGCAAGCAAGAAGTAGAGGATGAACAGCGGAAACGAGCGTTTCAGGCTGAAGCCTTCGTTGTGGAGTTCGTGCACTTCGCCTTCCAGCTCGGCGGCGCGATCCTCATGAGCAGCTGCCAGCTCGGCACGCTTTTGCTTATGTGCCTTCTTCACCTTGTGCGCACCCCAGAGCGCCAGCACGAAGGTGATCGGGATGATGGCGAGCGTTCGCGTGAGTTTCACGATGGTCGCCTGATCGAGCGTGTTCGCGCCTGGGTGCATGCCATCCCAGGCCGCCGCCGCAGCGGTGACCGAAGAGGTGTCGTTCACCGCGGTGCCTGCGAAGAGCGCGAAGCCTTCGTTGGAGAGCCCCAGCACGCTACCGAGCGTAGGGAACACGAGCGCGGCGATCACGTTAAACAGGAAGATGACCGAGATGGCCTGCGCGACCTCTTCATCGCGCGCCTTGATGACCGGCGCCGTTGCCGCGATAGCCGAGCCGCCGCAGATGGAAGAGCCTACGCCCACCAGCGTTGCGATGCGCTCGGGAATGTGGAGCGCTTTGCAGAGCACGAAGGCCACGATGAGCGCTGTGGCGATGGTGGAGATGATCACGGGCAGCGATTGCGCGCCCACGCGCACCACCTCGGCCAGGTTCAGGCCGAACCCTAGCAGGATGACCGCGTACTGCAGGATCTTCTTCGAGGTGAAGGTGATGCCTTGGCTCGTGCGATCGCGACGCTTCCACACGAGCGCGATGGCCATGCCTGCCAAGATGCCGAAGACCGGGCCACCGATCAGCGGAAACGCCAGGCCGAGAAAGGTGCAGCCAAGCGCGATGGCCGCGCAAACGAGAATGCCAGGAATGTAGAGCTTTACCTTTTCGAGAAAGATCATCGATGAACCTTAGCTGCCCCTCAGCGGGCGCATCGAGCGCGCCTGAGCTGCTTTTGGGAAAGACTAGAGCATGTGTGCGCGCAGCTCTTCACCTGAGTGTGCGCTCAGATATGCTGGCGGGATGTCGAAGATGGTCTTGCAACCGGTCATGCCCTCTTCGCTCATGCGATGCGCTGCGCGTGCGCAGGCCACGAGCACGCTACCCGTGAATTCAGGGTTGGAATCGAGCGTAAGGGAGAATTCGATCACGTGCTTGTTCTCTTTGTTCGCACCCGTTGCGCCCGTGCGGATGACCGAGCCGCCATGCGGAATGCCCTTATGATCGCGATCGAGCTCCTCTTGCGTGATGAAGGTGACCGTGGTGTCGTAATCGGCGAAGTAGTTCGGCATCTCGACGATGGCCTTTTCGATGGCGGCCAGGTCGGCGCCTTCTTCAGCGACTACGAAGCATTCGCGCGTGTGCTTCTCGCGCGTGGTGAGCTCAGGGTTTGCGCCGCTGCGCACCGCGTCGAGCGCGCTTTGGACCGGAACCGTATACTGGCGCGCATCGCGCACGCCCGGCACGCGACGGATCGCATCCGAATGACCCTGGGAAACGCCACGACCCCAGAACGTGTAATCCGCGCCTTCGGGCAGGATGCAATTCGCGTAGAGGCGTGCGACCGAGAACATGCCGGGGTCCCAACCTACCGAGATGATGCCGATCTTGCCTGCTTCTTTAGTTGCTGCATCGACTGCTGCGAAGTGCTGCGGGATGTTCGCGTGCGTGTCGAACGAGTCAACCACGTTGAAGAGCTTGGCGTATTTCGGCGTCTGCTCGGGCAGATCGGTCGCGGAACCACCACCCAGCACGAGCACGTCGATATCGTTCGTATGGGCTTCGATATCGTCAACCGAGAAGACGGGAACGCCAGCGGTGAGCGGAGTGATGGTGCTTGGGTCGCGACGCGAGAAGATGGCGACCAGCTCGATGTCGTCATTTTGACGAGCAGCCAGCTCAACACCTTTGCCCAAGTTTCCGTATCCCAGAATGCCGATGCGCGTTTTCATCATGTTCGCCTTCCCTCTTGCGGTTTTTGTCGCTACTAGTATAGAGCGTTTTACCTACGATCGATTCTTTCGCTTTGTAAACGGAAAACGGTGACAAACTACCCGGTCGTTCGACATCAAAAAAGGCCAGCGGAGGGTCCGCTGGCCTTGCAAGCTTCTGGAGCTGAATGAGCTATTCGCTCTTCTTGTCGTTGGTGACCTCGTTGATCGCTTCGGTGGCGACAACCTCTTCAACCACGTCGACTTCGCCTGCTTTTGCACCGTTGACTGCTTGATCGACAGCGCGATCCGCTACTTCACTGCCTAATGCTTCAGCAGCTGCAACCTCAGCGGTCTCTTCGGCGATAGCTTCAGTCAGCTCAGCGTCAAGTTCAGCCTCGACCGCCTGCATCGTTTCAGCAGGAACGCTCGGCGCAACCGCTTCGGCGGACGCGGGTGCAGGTGCAGGAGTGGGTGCTGCACCAGGAGCGGGAGGTGCTGGCGGAATGGGCGTAGCAGCTGCAGGAGCAGCAGCAACAGGCACTGCCGTCGGCGCGGCTGGCGTAGGAGCCGGCGCGGGGGCCGGCGCGGCTGGCGTAGGAGCTGGCGCGGGGGCCGGCGCGGGTGCTGCAGGTGCAGGGGTC
>OGRY01000554.1_pt1 | contig 30866 bp, 25 predicted proteins | sample 1553551 | NCBI WGS metagenome assembly OGRY01 (sample SAMEA2580101, study PRJEB22360) | human gut metagenome | biome: human gut; feature: human-associated habitat; material: faeces | place: Denmark | collected 2008/2010
CAGCGTGAGGCCTGCCGATCTCGACCGGATTCACGGGCTTCAACGACAACGTCGGCTCGCTGCGCAACCAGGGGCTCGAGGTCTCGCTGCGCGGAACGATCCTCGACAAGCGCGACTTCCGCTGGGACGCGACGCTGATGGGTTCGTTCAACCGCAACAAGGTGCTCTCGCTCACGGGCGGCCAGGATGTCATCACGTCGGGCATCCGCGTCATCGAGGTGGGGCGGCCGATCTACACCTTCTACCTGCCGAAAACGGCCGGCGTGGACCCCGCCACGGGCAAGCAGCTCTACTACGCCTACTGGACCCAGACGGTCAACGACGAGGGGGCGCTGGTGAACACGCGCTGCGACGAGTACATCACCGACAACGTGGCGATGGCCACCTTGAGCAAATACTACCACGAAAGCCGCGAGCCGAAACTCTTCGGCAGCATCGGTTCGACGTTCACGATCCTGAAGAACATCGACGTCTCGTTCCTGACGACCTATTCGATCGGCGGATGGGTTTACGACGGACTCTACAACGGCTCGATGTACGTGCAGTACGCCGGCAACAACTGGCACAAAAACGCCAAACGCCGCTGGCAGAAGCCGGGCGACAAGACCGACGTGCCGATGCTCGAAGTGGGCGGCTCGTACGCCACGACCAGCAACTCGCTGATCGACGCCTCGTACTTCGCCATCAAGAACATCACCGTCGGCTACACGCTTCCCAAGCGCTGGCTCAAGAAGATCGACATCGAGTCGCTGCGCATCTACGCCACGCTGGACAACATCGCCATGTTCAACCACATGGACGGCATGGACCCGCAGTATAACTTCACGGGATCGGTGGCTTACAGCTACACCCCGTCGCGCGTGATCGCATTCGGTATCGACCTGAACTTTTAACCACGGGAGAAAACAACTATGAAAAAAGCAATATATCTTATCATCGCACTGATCGGCTTATCAGCCCCCTCGTGCAGCGACTCGATGCTCGATTTCTCCCCGACCGACTCGGGTTCGGGCAAGGAACTGCTCAAATCGGCATCCACGGCCATCACTTCGGTCAACGGCGTCTACCGCTCGATGTGGACGGCCGGATGGTCCACGACCGCAAACACCCACCAGTGCTTCGGCATCGCGGCCTACAACCTGGCGCTCGACTGCATGGCCGACGACCTGATCATGCAGTCGCAGGGCAACGGCTGGTTCTGGGGCGACCACTGCTACAACGTCAAGAGCAACTACACTTCGTCGGCCTTCCGGTCGTACGACGTCTGGTACGCCAACTACAAATGGATCGCCAATGTAAACTACATCATCGACGCCGAGCCGGAAATGGCCGGAACGGAGGCCGACGTGGCCTACGTCGCAGGACAGGCCTACGCCATCCGGGCGCTCTGCTACCTGAACCTGGCGACGTGGTTCTCCCGCGCCCCCTACAACTCCCTGACGGGCGCTTCGCGCTGGAACGAGCCCTGCGTACCGGTTTACACCACCGGCACGTCGATCGACACGGGCGGACAGCCCCGCGAATCGCTGCGCACGGTCTACGGCCGCATCGACCAGGACATCGACCGTGCCATCGAACTGCTCGAAAAGGCCAGGGAAACCACGCTGGCCGAGAATAACAAATCGCACATCAACCTCTACGTGGCCCTGGGCATCAAGTCGCGCGCCTGTCTGGCGGAAGGCGACTGGGACGGGGCATTCAAGGCGGCCAAGCGCGTGATCGACGAAGGCGGCTACGCCGTCGGCACGAAGAGCGACCTGACGGGCGGCATGAACTCGCTCGACAAGCAGAACGTCATGTGGGGCGCAGGCATTCAGGTGGCCGACCAGGCGGGCGGCTACGCCGGGTTCTTCACCCACATGGACAACAAGGAGGGCGCCTATGCCAAATCGGCTCCGAAGCTGATCAGCAAGCAGCTCTACAACCGCATCAGCGCGACAGACATCCGCCGCGACTGGTGGGACCCCTCGGACAAGGAGTCGCCCTACGTCAGCAAAAAATTCTCGTTCGCCAACGTGGCCTCCTTTCTGGGCGACTACATCTACATGCGCGTCGAGGAGATGTACTTCACGGCCGCCGAAGCGGCCCTGCGGCTGGACGACCTCAAGAGCGCACGCGAACTGATGAACACCGTCATGGCCGAACGCGACCCGGGCTACAGCGCCAACAACCGCAGCGGCACGCTGCTCGGCGCGACGACCACGACCTGGACCGGATCGTTCCTCGAAAACATCCTCACCCACCGCCGCATCGAACTGTGGGGTGAGTACGGCCGGCTGTTCGACGTCCGCCGCCTGGGCCAGGGCATCGACCGCCGGACCGACGACGGCTTCTCCGAGGAGTGCATTTCGATGATGAACCGCCGGAACGTCAACATCACCAAAGCCGACACTTACGACTGGGTGCTGACCATTCCCAAAGCCGAACTGGATGCCAATCCGAACATCAACGAGGAGGACCAGAATCCCTAACGAGCCTTTGAACCGTTGAAAATCAAGTACACTATGAAAAACATATCGAAATATCTGGGTGCGGGACTGCTGCTCTTCACCGCGGCCTGCAGCCAGACGCAGGAGGGCGACCAATACACCCCCAACAAGGACGATGCGAAGGCCATCCACTTCATCCAGTCGTCCATCCAGAAGGAGTTTCCGCAGGACGCCGTGCAGGGCGTGATCAACGTCGAAATCGCGCGTCCGGGCAACAAAGGCGCCTACAAGGTCTATCTGGCGACCAAGGACGACGACTACGAGCTGTTCTCGGTTCCGGCCGAGGCGACCATTCCCGACGGCAGCCACTCCGTGACGGTTCCCGTCGAGGTCGACCTTTCGAACTTCGTCATGGGTTCGAACTACAAGACCACGCTCTACATCAGCAGCCGGGAGGCGCGTCCGGGCGACAACGCCGCGCAGGTGGCGCAGTACTCCGACAAGGTGACCCTTTCGGCCACCTACGAACTGGAGTGGGAGACGCTCTACCGCACCACCGGAGAGGGCGAAGAGATCCCCCAGCTGGCAACCTACCACTACAACGGGTACTATTCGGGCCGCGATTCGGGCCTGGAGGTCGAGAAAGCCGTGGGAGCCAATATCTTCCGGCTGAAGGACTGGGCCAGCGGCGTGACGTTCAAGTTCGTCCTCCACGACGACAACACCTGTACCGTGCCGGCGCAGTCGATCGGCTACTACAACTCGAACTACAACGAGTACGTCTACGTCGCCGACATGGCCGTTTACACCGGCAACGACTCGGCGTACGCCAGCTATCCCTGCACGTTCGACGGCGAGAGCACCTTCTCGTTCTACCTGATCTACTACGTGTCGTCGGGCTATTTCGCCCAGGGGACCGAGAAACTGGTCTTCGACACCGACATCGACACCACGCCCGTCGTGGAGATCGCTTTCGAGGGCATCGAGACCACGAGCACCGGATTCAAGGCTCCGAAACTCCACTTCTCGCCCAACGAATACACGAAGTACTACAAGGCCGCGGTCGTCGCCGGAGACATCACCGCCGACGCCGAACGGCAGCAAGAGGTGCGCCGGCAGCTGATCGACGACAAACTGGAGGCCGTGACCCCCGTGGTGACGCTCCTCGCGGACGACGCCTCGGTCTGGAACGTTCCCTCGGGCAACTACACCGCCGTGGCGCTGGCCTACGACTCGATCGAGAACCCCTGCAAGCTCTACACGCAGCGGTTCACGAACGACCCGAACGACGAATATGCTCCCCGATCGCTCGAATTCGAGTTCTACGCTCCGGAGAACAACCTCAACTACTCGCCCTACAACACGCTCATCTGGCAGATGCAGACCGCGAATGTGGCGGCGATGAAATATCTCTGCGTCAAAACCGCCGTCGCCGACTACCTGTGCGAAGCGCTCGGCATGACACTGGAGGAGGTGACCGCATCCCGGGGCTACGACGTTCCCGAGGAGATGATCGCGCAGCTCAACTCCCCCGAAGGCCGCGGCACGTCGTTCAGCCCGCTCGACGAAGGCAGCACGTACACACTCGCCCTGCTGATGTACAACTCGTTCGGCGACACGGCTTTCGTTTCGAAGAGCGCGTCGACGTTCGGTTACTTCGCCAAGGATTTCGACCGGACGAAGACCCTGGAGGACTTCATCGGCGCATTCGGCGTCACGGCGACCGTCGACGTCGATTCGCAGTCGTCCGAAAAGACCTTCCGCATGGACATCGCGCGCATCAACGACCGCGACGTGCTCATCAGCGGCATGACCGACATGCGCGACTTCGCACCCCAGCTGAAAGGCTACTACGACAAGGAGCTGCACATGCTGATCGTCGAACCCCAGTACGCGGGGATGTACAACGGCGCCTATGCGACGCTCGGCTTCTCGAACGGACTGTCGATCTTCTGGGGCGACGCCGGAATGGCCGTCGGCTACATCGGCGACACGCTCTACTGGGCTTCAAGCCCCTACTCACCCGAAGAGGTCAACAGCTACATGTTCCTGCTCTTCAGCACGCCGCAGGCGTCGAGTTCGAGCTACCTGCGCCAGTACGCCGGTTCGAAAACCTACTCGTCCCTCAAGATGAAGCCCCTCCAGCAGGCGTCCGCACAGACCGCGGCCCGCGCCGCGGAATCGCGGACCGGAAGCATCGAGACCGGCGGACAGCGCTTCACGACCTACCTGACGGGCGAACGCGTCGCCGTTCCGGCGAAAGCCTCCGGAAACACGGCAGCGAAAGTCCCGGCCGAAGGCAAGCGTCTGCGCACGGACCTCGTGCTCCACACCCGCTGATCCGCAGCCCGCACAACCGAAAACCGGATTTCCGCTTTGGGCGGAAGTCCGGTTTTTTCATAAAATCGCAAAAAACGGCGTCTCGGCGTGACAGTTTGGCGCGAATTTACTAATTTTGCAGGTTGTAAGGCGAAAACACAAAAAAAACTCACGATATTATGCTTACGATAAAGCAAATCCGCGATGACAAAGAGGCCGCCGCACGCAAGCTGGCCAAGAAGGGCGTGGACGCCGCGCCTGTCATCGAAAAGATCATCAGCTTCGACGACCGGCGCAAAGCCCTCCAGCTGGAACTCGACAACACGCTGGCCGCCCAGAACAAGGCCGCCAAGGAGATCGGCGCACTGATGGGCCAGGGCCGCCGCGAGGAGGCCGAGGAGCGCAAACGCTTCGTGGCGGACCTCAAGGAGAAGTCCTCGCGCCTCGAAGCCGAGCTGACCGACGCCCGGCAGGAGTTGCAGTCGGCCATCGTCTCGCTGCCGAACTTCCCCGCCGAGATCGTCCCCGAAGGCAAGACGGCCGAGGACAACCTCGTCGTCAAGCTCGTGGAAAGCTACACCGCGCTTCCGGAAAACCCGCTGCCCCACTGGGAGCTGGCCCGCAAGTACGACATCATCGACTTCGACCTGGGCGTGAAGCTCACCGGCGCGGGATTCCCCGTCTACAAGGGCAAGGGCGCACGGTTGCAGCGCGCGCTGATCAACTATTTCCTCGACTGCAACACGGCGGCCGGCTACCTCGAAGTGGAGCCGCCCGTGATGGTCAACGAGGCTTCGGGCTTCGGCACGGGACAGCTCCCCGACAAGGAGGGGCAGATGTACCACGCCACGGTAGACAACTTCTACCTCGTTCCCACGGCCGAGGTTCCCGTGACGAACATCTACCGCGACGTGATCCTCGAAAAGGAGGATTTTCCGGTGAAGATGACCGCCTACACCCCGTGCTTCCGCCGCGAGGCCGGGTCGTACGGCAAGGACGTGCGCGGACTCAACCGCTTGCACCAGTTCGACAAGGTGGAGATCGTGCAGCTCTCGCTGCCCGAAAAGAGCTACGAAGCATTGGACGGCATGGTGGCCCACGTGGAGAGCATCGTCAAGGCCCTGGGCCTGCCCTACCGCATCCTGCGCCTGTGCGGCGGCGACATGTCGTTCACCTCGGCGCTGACCTACGATTTCGAAGTCTACTCCGAGGCCCAGAAACGCTGGCTCGAAGTGTCGTCGGTATCGAATTTCGAGTCGTTCCAGGCCAACCGCCTCAAACTCCGCTACCGCGACGAGGAGAAGAAAATCCAGCTGGCGCACACCCTCAACGGCTCGTCGCTGGCCCTGCCGCGCATCGTGGCCGCGCTGCTGGAGAACTATCAGACCCCCGAAGGCATCCGCATCCCCGAGGCGCTGATTCCCTACACGGGTTTTGATATTATCAAATAAGTTTTTATATTTGCACACACACATTTAACAATAAACACTCAACACAATGGCTTACAAAATTACCGACTCGTGCGTTGCATGCGGCAGCTGCATCGGCGAGTGCCCCGTAGAGGCTATTTCGGCCGGCGACATCTATGTGATCGACGCCGACAAATGTATCGACTGCGGCACCTGCGCAGGCGTATGCCCGAGCGAGGCGATCGTTTCGGAGTAACACGGAATATCCGAAAGAGAAGCACACCTCGGCAACGGGGTGTGCTTTTTGCGGTTTGAAAAGCCGCTTCCCCCACCCAACAACCAACGAATCATGGGCGATCTCGAAAAAATGAAAGCCGGGCTTTGGCTCCACGCCATCTGTCCTGAAATCGGCGGCGCGCTGCTGCGGACCGAGGAGCTGGTGTTCCGGCTCAACCAGCTGCCCCCGAGCCGCCGGGAGGAGCGGGAGGCGATCATCCGGCAGCTGTTCGGACACGTCGGCAAGTCGGTCTGCATCCACAGCCCGTTCCACTGCGATTTCGGAGCGCAGATTTCGGTCGGCGACCATTTCGTCGGCAATTTCAACCTGACGATCCTCGACGAAGCGCCCGTCACCATCGGCGACCACGTCTTCATCGGGCCGAACGTCGGCATCTACACCGTCAACCACGCCCTGCTGCCCGACCAGCGCAACGCGGGCATCATGCGTTCGCTGCCCATTGCCATCGGCAACAACGTCTGGATCGGAGGCCACACGGTCGTGATGCAGGGCGTGACGATCGGCGACAACACGGTGATCGGGGCCGGGAGCGTCGTCACGCACGACATCCCGGCGGGAGTCGTGGCCGTCGGCTCGCCCTGCCGCGTCCTGCGGGAGATCACCGAGGCGGATCGGGTAACGCCCGTATGAAAAAGAAAAAGCGCTCCGATCCGGGGCGCTTTTACGTCATTGCGAGGAGCGCAGCGACGCGGCAATCCGATTGCTGCGCTGTGGCATTACGGCCCAGATCAAGAATCAGACGAACCCGTCCGATAAGTCCTTCCACAATGAATTTTGAGAGTCTATTAACCCGATTTTCCGTTTCCGGCTCCAACTCTTGATTTGTTTCTCCCGGGCGATTGCATCCCGAACGTCCCGATACTCCTCGGCGTAAATCAACTTATGGACGTTATAGCGGCGCGTAAATGCAGACTGACCGGCGGCATGTTCTTTCATACGCCGGGATAACGAGGTCGTAACGCCGACATACAGCACCGTATGCAGTTTATTGGTCAATATATATACATAGCTGCTCTCCATGGCCGACTCTGCGTTTTTTTCGGATTGCCACGTCGCCTGCAGCTCCTCGCAATGACGTAAAACCCCATCATTCTATTCGTAAAGCAAGTACTGCACCCGCTTTTCGCGGTAGCGTTCCACATCGGGAACCCAGCGGGCGCGGATCGCCTCCTCCGAAGCCCCGGCCACGATCATCCCGCGCACCCATCCCGCACCGACCAGCTTTTCGAACATCGGGGTGAAGAACCTGTCCCCCAGCCCCAGATCGCGGTAGGCGTCGATCACGTAGCGCAGCGAGAATCCCACTTCGCGGGCCTCGGAGAGCGGCATGCCGCGCAGGTCGACGCCGTGGCACAGCCGGCCTTCGAGCGGCGGATGTTTGGCCCCGGCCGTGGGGCGCGGCGTAAAGGAAAAGGCGCGTCCGGTCATATCGGGATGTCCGTAGATTTCGAACGGGCAGTCCGTTCCGCGTCCGAGGCTCACGACCGTGCCCTCGAAGGGGCACAGCGCGGCATAGAGATAGACGGCGCGCGCAGTCGGAAGGTTGGGCGACGGAGCGACGGGCAAGAGGTATTCGGTGGCATGGGTGTAGTTGCGGCACTTCACGACCGTCAGGTCGCACGGCTTCGCCCACCCTTCGCCAACGGCCATGCGGGCGATTTCGCCCATCGTCAGTCCGTGGAGCACGGGGACCGGAATCGCCCCGACGCCCGATTTGTACTTCATGTCGAGAACGGGTCCGTCGACAAGATGCCCGTTGGGATTGGGGCGGTCGAGCACCACGACCAGGCGGCCGAAATCGGCGCAGGCGTCCATCATCCGCAGCATCGAGATATAATAGGTATAGAAGCGCAGACCCACGTCCTGCATGTCGACGACCAGCACGTCGAACGAGCGCATCGCCTCGTCCGAAGGCCGTTTCGCGTTGCCGTCGTAGAGCGAGCGGATGGGAATGCCCGTCCGGGCGTCGACCGAACTTGCGACCCGCTCCCCGGCATCGGCCGTGCCGCGGAATCCGTGCTCGGGCGAGAAGATCGCCGCGACGGCAAACCCTTCACCGTGGAGCAGGTCGACCAGATGCACCCGCCCGGAGGCATCGGCTCCCGGCGCGCCGGGCAGCTCCGCCACGGAGGTCTGGTTGGCCAGCACGGCCACGCGCCGTCCCCGCAGCAGCGGGTAATAGGACGCCGTGTCGGTCATGCCGACGTTCACCTGCGCCGGAGCGGCGAAGGCTGCAAAAATGGTGAATACAAGGATAAAAACAGATCGCTTCATAGAGCAAAGATAATATTTTGCACCGAAAAATGCTATCTTTGCGGAAAAGCGCCTCTGCCATGAACCTTCGTAAAACGGATCGCTCCGAGCTGAACCTTTTCCCGGCCCTGTCTTTTCTGGTTGTCTGTTTCATCGGAGGCTATTTCCTTTGGGCAACGAAAGATGCGCTGCCCTCGGAGGCGGACAATACGGATTTTCGCTACGCTCCATCCCGGGCAAAAGAGTTAGCCCAGGAACTCGACTCAATCTATTCCTGCAAATCGGGACCGGGGATGGAGGAGTTTCCGGAGACATGGCATCGGAAATATACGTCCAACGCATCGGCTCCGGACAACCAGAACGACACGCTGCGTAACGTTTACAATCTCTTTACCACCCTCTTCAATCCCGACCCGACGCTTCGTCCGAGGGGTTTCCGGAGCGATTCGGCCTACCGCTACGTCGTTATCCAATCGCAATTGACGTTCTGTGTCGCAGAGGACGGCATGTTCGATTATTATTACGAAAGCTCCCCTCCTCCCACATTTCCGACCGACGGATTTTACCTTCTCCGCAAAGCGGGAGCCTATTACAGGGTTTTGGACGATTTCCGACCGCAAATCCGGCAAGCGGGGTTAAAACAGCTCTATCTCACCGATGAATACAAGGATGCTCTCGAACTGTTTCTGGAGAAAAACGGATACTGGCCCGACGAAGAGCGGACATCCGCAGAATCGGGCCGGAAGCGGATGCGTTTCCTGCAAAACTACTGGTACGTCATCAACGGGCATTGGGAAGGATGGCATCTCGGAATCCCCGCAATCGGATACATCGTCCTGAACAAATCACTCGACAAGGCCGTTGCCGAGGTAGTGGAAGAGTACAACGGCAGCGGCGTCCTTCTACATAAGACGCATTCGGGCTGGAAAGAAGTGGGCGGACTTTATCATTGGGAGGAATAATCCCTACGCCTGCGCGCCGTATTCCATCAGATAGGCCTTGATGAAGGCGTCCAGGTCGCCGTCCATCACCGACTCCACGGCCGAAGTCTGCACGCCCGTGCGGTGATCCTTCACGCGGCGGTCGTCGAAGACGTACGAGCGGATCTGCGAACCCCACTCGATCTTCTTCTTCGAAGCCTCCAGCGCCTGCTGCGTCGCCATACGCTTGTCCAGCTCGCGCTGGTAGAGTTTCGAGCGGAGGATGCGCATGGCGTTCTCGCGGTTCATCAGCTGCGAGCGCGTCTCCATGTTCTCGATCAGGTACTCGATCGCCTCGCCCGTGTCGGGGTCTTTCGCGTGGTAGCGCAGGCGCACGGCCGTCTCCACCTTGTTGACGTTCTGCCCTCCGGCGCCCGACGAACGGAACGTGTCCCACTCGATGTCGGCGGCATTGACCGTGATCTCGATCGTGTCGTCGACGGCCGGCGATACGAACACCGACGCAAACGTGGTCTGACGCTTGTTGTTGGCGTTGAACGGCGACAGGCGCACCATGCGGTGCACGCCGTTCTCGCTCTTGAGGTAGCCGTAGGCGTATTCCCCCTCGAACTCCAGCGTGCAGGATTTCACCCCGACTTCGTCGCCGGCCTGGAAGTCCAGCACCTTGACCTTATAGCCGTGGGCCTCGCCCCAGCGGGTGTACATGCGCATGAGCATCGACGCCCAGTCGAGCGCCTCCGTGCCGCCCGCCCCGGCGTTGATGTCGAGAATGGCCCCGAGTTTGTCCTCGTCGCGGCGCAGCATGTTGCGCATTTCGAGTTTTTCGATCTTTTCGAGCGTCGCGGCGTAGTGGGCGTCCATCTCCTCCTCGCTGACCACGCCCTCCTTCACGAAGTCGGGCATCAGCTGAAGGTCCTCGGCATCCTTGCGAATGGCGTCGTAATCCTCGACCCATGCCTTGATCCCCGCCACCTTGCGCAGCTGCTCGCGCGCCTTGTCGGGGTTGTCCCAGAAGTTCGGCTCCTGGGTTTTCTCCTCTTCGTTGCGCAGGTCGATGCGCTTCTGGTCGATGTCCAAACAGCGTTCCAGCGCTTCCCGGCGCTGTTCGATCTCCTTGATCTGTTCCGCAAGTACCATAATATGCTCAAAATTTCATGTTCAGTTTCCGTGCGGCGAACTCCAGGATGAAATCCGCCGTGCCCTCGTCGCCCAGCGGCGAGGTGCTGACGCAGAGGTGGTAGGTCGCCGCCTCGCCCCACGTCCGCGAGCTGTAATAGTTGTAATACGAGGCGCGCCGGGCGTCGACGCGCTCCATCATCGCGCGGGCCTCCTCCGCGGTGCATCCCTGCCGGCGGCGGATGCGGCCGATGCGGTCGGCATCGTCGGCCGTGAGGAAGACATTGACGCAGCGCGGATTCTCGCGCAGGATGTAATCGGCACAGCGGCCCACAAAAACCGCCGATTCACGCGCCGCGACGGCGCGGATCACGTCGCTCTGAATCTTGAACAGCGCGTCGTTCGACAGCACGTTCGTCACGCCCCCGTCGTCGCCCACGAACGGCGCCCGCAGGTAGCCGACCACGGTCGAAATCACGCCGCGCGACTCCTTCTCGTCGGCCTTCTCGAAAAACTCGGAGCAGATGCCGCTCTCGCGCGCCGCCAGGTTGATCAGCTCCTTGTCGTAGAGCTTCACGCCCAACCTGCGGGCGATGATCTCCCCGACGGTCCTGCCGCCGCTACCCAGCTGGCGGCCGATGTTGATGACGAATTGTTCCATAGTCCTATCCCTCTTTGGCGGCGTTTTCCGCACCGATGGCCCGGAATTTCCGCAGTTGGTAAGTCAGCATGAAGAAAGCCACCAGCGAAGCCAGGAAGTCCGACAGCGGCATCGAGCACCACACGCCCCAGCTGCCGTTCCACTCGGTGCAGACGTCGAAAATGTGCGGCAGGAAGATCAGTCCGGGCATCAGAAACAGCAGCTGGCGCGACAGCGACAGGAAGATCGCCTTGCCGGCCATGCCGATGCTCATAAAGAAGTTGGTGGCCACCATCTGGAAACCGATGATCGGGAAGCAGAAGAAGACGATGCGCATGCCTTCGACCGCCAGGCGGATCAGCTCCTCGTCGGAGGTGAACATTCCCACGGCCAGGCGCGGCATGAACTCGCCGAGGAGGAATCCCGCGGTGGTGACGCACGTCGCGCCGATCATCGTCAGCTTCAGCACGTGCATCACGCGGTCGTACTGCTTCGCGCCGAAGTTGTAACCCGCAATGGGCTGCATGCCCTGGTTGACGCCCAGCACGATCATCACGAAGAAGAACGCCAGGCGGTTGACGATGCCGTAGGCGCCGATCATCAGGTCGCCGCCGTACTCCTTCAGCCCCTTGTTGATGAGGATGACGATGAAGCACGCCGCGAGGTTCATCAGGAAGGGCGACATGCCGATGGCCAGCATGTCGCGCACGATCTTCTTCCGCAGGCGGTAGATGCCGCGGCGGAAGTGGAGAAGCTCCTGTTTGTTCGAAAGGATGCGCAGCTGCCACACGAGCGAGATGACCTGCGCCAGCACCGTGGCGATAGCCGCTCCGCGGATGCCCCAGCCGAAACCGAAAATGAACAGCGGGTCGAGGATCGTATTGATGACCACGGTGTTGATCGTGGCGTACATCGACTTGCGGGGATGCCCCGAGGCGCGCAGCACGGAGTTCAGACCCAGATACATGTGCGTGACCACGTTGCCCAGCAGAATGACGGTCATGTATTCGCGGGCATAGCCGATCGTGGCCTCGCTGGCCCCGAAGAAATAGAGGATCGGATCGAGGAACAGAAGCGCCACGAGGCCGAACGCTATGCCGATGATCAGATTGAGCACCAGCACATTGCCCAGCACCCGCTGGGCCGTTTCGTAGTCGCGCTGGCCCAGGCGCATCGAAATCAGCGTCGCGGCGCCCACGCCCACCAGCGAACCGAACGCCGCGGCGAGGTTCATCAGCGGGAAGGTCAGCGCAAGGCCCGAGATGGCCAGCGGCCCGACCCCGTGGCCGATGAAGATGCTGTCGACCATGTTGTAGAGCGACGAGGCCGTCATGGCGATGATCGCCGGCACGGCATATTGCACGAGCAGCTTCCGGATTCGCTCGGTTCCAAGCTCCAAAGCCGCCGATTTTATCTCCGTCATAAGTTATATTTCCTTAAAAATTCCATTACCGGCCCGCACGTACGACGCGCACGCCCGGGGCTGCCTCACAGCACGCTATGCGCCAGCAGTTCGCGGCTGAATCGCGCGGGGTAATAAATATCGCAAATGTAATGCTTGGGGCAAGTGAAGCTCCACCCTTCGGCGCTCCGGTATTCGTAGTCATTCCCCCGGCTGATCCGCTCGGCCGGGTAGCAGCGGCGCTCGATGAGCGGAATGTCGACCTGCGAGAAGAACCGCCGCATCGCCACGTCGATGTACAGCCCCGTTCCTTTCAGCGCGACGCCGAGCCGCAATTCGCTGCCCGCACGCGAGGTCTCCCGTACGACGCACCACTCCAAAGGCATCCGGGCGGGCAGGCCGAACTGCACCCTGAAAAACCGCAAGGTATTGTACCGGTATGTCTCCATGTCTCTGTCCTTATCAGATAAAACGTTACAAATTCCCTGAAAATTCCGTTTTCGCCGCGGCCGGGTACTCCGGCGTGGCGCCCGCGCACGAACAGACGAAAGCCGCGACCTTCGACGCGAACGCCTGGGCCGGCCAGATGTCGTACCCGGCGGCCAGCATCGCGCAAAACGCCGCCGTGAACGAATCGCCCGCACCGACCGTGTCGACAGGGCGGACACGTTCCCCGCGGGGAATCACATAGGCCGAAATCCGGTTCCGGGTGAACACGCGGCTGCCCTCGGCGCCCTCGGTGAGGATGACCATTTCGAGATTCTCCCGGCGGTCGAGCAACTCCCGGCACAGCCCGCCCGGATCGGCGGCGGGACATCCGGTCAGGCATCCGGCCACGCGCGGAGCCTCCTCGTCGCTGATCTTCAAAATATTGCAGCGAGCCATCGACTCCTCCAGCACCTCCCGCGAGAAGAAATCCTGCCGCAGGTTGACGTCGAACACGCGCAGCGTCGGCCGCTCCCGGCGAATCACCCCGTCGAGAAACCGGACGACGGTAGCGTGCGACGCCGCGCTGCGCTGCGCCAGCGAACCGAAGCAGACCACATCGGTCCGGGCGGCCAGCCGGGCCAGCGCATCCGACCACGTCATTGCATCCCATGCGCCGGGCAGAATCTCGTAGGCGTTGACCCCGGCGGCATCCCGGCGTTTGTCGACGACGCCGGTAGGCAGCTCCCCGACGCGGCAAAGCCCGTCGCAAAGCCCGCGGGCCTCCAGTTCGGCCGACACCGCGCGGCCGCGCTCATCGTCCCCGACCGCGCTGACCACATGCACCTCCGCCGCATCCGGGCCGGAAATCAGCCGGGAGCACTTGAGGAAATGGTCGGCGAAATTGGCCGGCGCGCCGCCGAAGGTATATTCGTCCGTCACGACATCGTGGTCGTAAAGCACCTCGCCCAGTCCGACGGCTACGATCTTGTCCGGATTCCCCATACCAGCAGGCGTTTTATTCCAGTTCCCAGTCCGTGCCGTCCTTGCGGTCCTTGACGCGGATGCCGGCGGCCGTGAGTCCGTCGCGGATGCGGTCCGAGGCGGCCCAGTCCTTCGCCGCGCGGGCTTTCAGGCGTTCGTCCAAAAGCATCTCGACCAGCGGCGTCACGTAGTCGCGCCCCGAAGCCGTCCCGGTGGCCTTCTCGTCGCGCAGGCCCAAGATGTCGAAAGCGTAGCGACGCACGGTAGCCGTCAGCGCCGCGAGGTCGGCGGCCGTGATCGTCTGCGAGCCGTCGGCCAGCTGGTTGATCGTACGCACCCAGTCGAACAGCGCCGAAATGACCATCGGCGAGTTCAGGTCGTCGTCCATCGCCTCGGCGCAGCGCGTCTCCAGCTCGGCGGGATCGACCGTCGAGACCTCCGCGGGTTTGATCTTCCCGAGCGTCTCGATGCCCTTCATCAGGCGGTCCAGCCCCTTCTCGGCGGCTTGCAGGGCCTCGTTCGAGAAATCGAGCGTCGAGCGGTAGTGGGCCTGGAGCACGAAGAAGCGGATCGTCATGGGCGAATAGGCCTGCGAAAGCTTCGGGTGCGACCCGGTGAAGAACTCCTCCAGCGTAATGAAGTTGCCCAGCGACTTGCCCATCTTCTGCCCGTTGACCGTCATCATGTTGTTGTGCAGCCAGTAGCGGGCCGAATCGTGGCCCAGCGCGGCGGTCGACTGCGCGATCTCGCACTCGTGGTGCGGGAACATCAGGTCCATGCCGCCGCCGTGGATGTCGAAACGCTCCCCGAGGTAGCGCGTGGACATCGCCGAGCACTCCATGTGCCAGCCCGGGAAACCCTCGCCCCAGGGCGACGGCCACCGCATGATATGCTCGGGCGACGCCTTCTTCCACAGCGCGAAGTCGTAGGAGTGGCGTTTGTCCGACTGCCCGTCCAGCTCGCGCGTGTTGGCGACGATGTCGTCGAGGTTGCGCCCCGACAGCCTGCCGTAGTTGTATTTGGCGTTGTACTTCTCCACGTCGAAGTAGACCGACCCGTTCGCCTCGTAGGCATAGCCGTCGGCCAAAATCCTCTTCACGAACTCGATCTGCTCGATGATGTGTCCCGAGGCATAGGGTTCGATCGAGGGGGTCTCGACGTTGAGCGCGTCCATCGCCCGGTGGTAACGCTCCGTGTAGTAGTGCGCCACCTCCATCGGCTCCAGCTGTTCGAGCCGGGCCTTCTTGGCGATCTTGTCCTCGCCCTCGTCGGCGTCGTGCTCCAGATGGCCCACGTCGGTGATGTTGCGCACGTAGCGCACCTTGTAGCCCGAAGCCTTGAGGTAACGGAACAGCAGGTCGAACGTCACGGCGGGCCGGGCGTGGCCCAGATGCGGATCGCCGTAGACCGTGGGACCGCAGACATACATGCCCACGCGGCCCGGAACGAGCGGCTCGAAGACCTCCTTGCGGCGGGTGAGCGTATTGTAAAGTACGAGTTTGGAATCCATAATCGCAAATTAACGTTTTGAACGGGTAAAGGTACGAATTTTTACACGGAAACCGAAAAATAAATCGTACCTTTACGCCGATTATTATGAAATTTCAAGACTTACGACTCTCCGAGCCGCTGTTGCGCGCCATCGGAGAAAAGGGGTACACAGATCCCACCCCCATTCAGCAACAAGCCATTCCTCCCGTACTCGAAGGCCGCGACCTCCAGGGCTGCGCCCAGACCGGAACGGGCAAAACCGCAGCTTTCACGCTGCCGATGCTCCAACTTTTAGCCGCCGAACCGGCCCCCAAGGGACGCCGCCCGATCCGCGCCCTGGTGCTCACCCCGACGCGCGAACTGGCCATCCAGATCGACGAGTGCTGCCGCGACTACGCCCGCTACACCCCCATCCGCCACTGCGTGATCTTCGGCGGCGTCAACCAGCGTCCGCAGGTCGACGCGCTCCAGAAGGGCGTGGACCTGCTGGTGGCCACCCCGGGCCGCCTGCTCGACCTGATCGGGCAGGGTTACGTGACGCTCGACACGATCCGTTTCTTCGTGCTCGACGAGGCCGACCGCATGTTGGACATGGGCTTCATCCACGACATCCGCCGCATCCTGCCGCTGCTTCCCGAACGGCGTCAGACGCTCTTCTTCTCGGCCACGATGCCCGAGTCGATCGCCGCGCTGGCCGCGAAAATCCTCCGCAACCCGGTGCTGGTCACCGTCACGCCCCCGGCGTCGGTGGTCGAGACCATCGCGCAGACGGTCCATTTCGCCGAAAAAGCCGAAAAAAGCCAGCTGCTGATCGACCTGCTCTCGGCATCCGACGCCCAGCAGGTGCTCGTATTCTCGCGCACGAAGCACGGCGCCGACAAGCTGGCCAAAATCCTGAACCGGGCCGGCATCCGGTCGTGCGCCATCCACGGCAACAAGTCGCAGAACGCCCGCGTGAAGGCCATGAACGATTTCAAGTCGGGCGAGTGCCGGGTGATGATCGCCACCGACATCGCCGCCCGCGGCATCGACATCGACCAGCTGCCGCTGGTGATCAACTACGAACTGCCGGAGGTGGCCGAAACCTACGTCCACCGCATCGGCCGCACGGGCCGCGCGGGACACGAGGGCGCGGCGTGGTCGTTCTGCTCGGAGGACGAGTTCGAGTATCTCTGCGACATCCAGAAACTCACCGGACTTACGATCCCCACCGAGGGACCGGTTCCGGAATATGCCCTGCGCAAGGCCGCCCCGGCGCGGAAACCCGCGCAGAAGGCCGCACAGCGTCCCGCCCGCACCCAGGAGCCGAAACCGGCCCGGAACGCCGGAGCCAAATCCGCACAGCGTCCCGCCCGGGATGCGGACGCCGGACAGCCGCCTGCGCCGCGGCCGGCCCCGGATTTGTTCCAGAAGGCCGCCCGCAATGCCGCGAAGACGCCGCAGTCTGCGCAAAATCCGGCGCAGCCCGAGGCCGGGGCGACTTCCCGCCCGTCGCGCCCGCGTCGCAGACGGGGCACGCGTCCCGCACCGGGAACGCCCATCGAGCCGGCCGGAAAAACCGCCTCCCGCCCCGCCGACGCGACGCGCGGGCAAGCCCCGAAGCAAGGCTCCGGCAACGCCGCGAAAGCCGCCGGGAACAAATCCGCCGCCACCGCAGCGCCGAAAAACGCCCCCAACCCGGCTCCGGCCCCTTCGGCAAAGCCGTCCCGCCGCCGCAAACGCGGAGGGTCGGGGAACGCCGCCGGGTCCGCAGCGGCTGCCGCCGCCCCCGCCCCACCCGCCGGGACCGCCCGTCCCAGAGGCGGGCGCCGCCCGCGGGGCCCCCGGCGCCTGCCGCCGCCATCGCCGCACCGGCGGCAACGGCCGAGGCCCTGCAGAAAAAATGGTGGAAAAGGTGGCTGTAAACGCATTTCGCGTAATAAGGTTGGAAAAAACGCGTTAAATCATTACTTTTGCACGATAAGTAGTTACGAAAAAAGTTTTCTCGGATATGCACTTTTACAAACGCTGGAACAACATCACGGGCTGGGCCGTATTCGCCGTCGCGGCGATGGTCTATCTGATGACGATGGAACCCGTCTCAAGCCTCTGGGACTGCTCGGAGTTCATCGCGACGTCCTACAAACTCGAAGTGGGACACCCGCCCGGAGCCCCGCTGTTCATGATGCTGGCGCGCCTGGCCACGCTCTTCGCCTTCGGAAACCCCGACTACGTGGGCATCGCCGTCAACGCCATGAACTCGCTGGCCAGCGCCTTCTGCATCCTGTTCCTGTTCTGGACCATCACCCACCTGGCACGGCGTCTGGTGACGCGCGACGGCGCGCAGCTCACCGCCGCCAACACATGGGCCGTCCTGGGCGCCGGAGCCGTCGGGGCCCTGGCCTACACCTTCACCGACACGTTCTGGTTCTCGGCCGTCGAGGGCGAGGTCTACGCGCTCTCGTCGATGTTCACGGCGCTGGTCGTGTGGCTGATGCTCAAATGGGAGGAGCAGGCCGACGAACCCCACTCCTCGCGCTGGATCGTGCTGATCGCCTACCTGATGGGCCTCTCGATCGGCGTGCACATCCTCAACCTGCTCTGCATCCCCGCGCTGGTCTTCATCTACTACTTCCGCAAGACCGCCACGGTGACCTGGCGAGGCATCGCCCTCTCGACGCTCGTGTCCGGGGCGATGATCGTCTTCGTCAACAACATCATCATCCCCTACACCGTCTGGATCGGGGCGCAGATCGACACGCTGTTCGTCAACACGTTCGGCCTGCCGGTCAACTCGGGCATCACGCTCTTCGCGCTGGCGCTGATCATCGGCCTGGGATGGGCCGCATGGGCCGCCCACAAACGGGGCCGCGTGCTGCTCAACATCATCCTGCTCTCGACGACGATGATTCTCGTCGGCTACTCTTCCTACGCCTCGGTGACCATCCGCGCCGCGGCGAACCCGCCGATGAACTCCAACAACCCTAACAACCCCCACGCCCTGCTGTCGCTCCTGAACCGCGACCAGTACGGCGACCGCCCGCTGCTGTACGGCGCGCAGTATTCGGCTCCCCCCGAGGGCGTGAAGGAGAAGAAGGTGTGGTATCTGGACGAGGACGGCAAGTACAAGACCGCCACGGTGCTCACGGGCTACACCCACGCTCCGGAGTTCATGCAGCTCTTCCCCCGCATGTGGAACTACTCGAAGGGTGAAAAGGCCTACAAGGAGTGGGCCGCCTACCGCACCAAGACCGAGACGCTGCGCGACGACAAGGGCGAGGTCCTGCGCGACGCACAGGGGCGTCCCATGCGCGGCGAGACGCTCGACTTCGGACGCAAACGGGCCTACACCGACTCCTACGGCGAAACCCGCACGGTCACCGAACCGACGTTCTGGGAAAACGTCCATTTCTTCTTCAACTACCAGCTTTCGTACATGTACTGGCGCTATTTCATGTGGAACTTCGTGGGACGCCAGAGCGACATACAGCCTTCGCGCACGACGATCACCGACGGCAACTGGCTCTCGGGTATCCGCTGGATCGACGAGAAATACGTCGGCCCGCAGGACAACCTGCCGCGCGAAATCGCCGAAAACAAGGGCCGGAACACCTATTATTTCCTCCCCTTCCTGCTGGGACTCATCGGACTCGTCTACCAGTTGAACCGCGACCAGCGCAACTTCTCGATCGTGCTGTGGCTGTTCGTGATGATGGGCATCGCGCTGGTCTTCTACTTCAACACCTCGCCCGGCGAGCCGCGCGAACGCGACTACGTCTATGCGGGATCGTTCTACGCATTCTCGATCTGGATCGGATTCGGCGTGCTGGCCCTGCGCGACCTGATCGCCCGGCTCTCGAAGCGCGACAACGTGGCGACGGCAGCCGCGGCAACGGTCGTCGCAATGAGCGTCCCGGCCATCCTCGCGGCCCAGAACTGGGACGACCACGACCGTTCGCACCGCACGATGGCCCGCGACATCGGCTGGAACTACCTGCAATCGGTACTGCCCAACGCCATCGTCATCAACTACGGGGATAACGACACTTTCCCCCTGTGGTTCAATCAGGAGGTGGACGGCGTGCGCCCGGACGTGCGGATCATGAACACGAGCTACCTGGGCGCCGAATGGTACATCGACGAACTGAAAACCAAAGCCAACGATGCGCCGGGCATCCCCTTCACGCTGCCACGCAGCAAATACACCTACACCAACGACATGCTGCCCATAGAAAACATCGTGGACCGCCCGTTGGAGCTGAAAGAGGCCATCGATTTTATCCGCAACGAAGATCCGCGCACCAAACTTGTTCTGAGCAACGGAAGCAAAATCGACTACCTGCCGAGCAACCGTTTCGCCCTGCCCGTAAACAAGGACAACGCGATCGCCTCGGGCATCGTCAAGGAAGCCGATCGTGACCTGATGGTGGATACGATCTACATGGAACTGCCCAAACGGGCGATCGACAAGAGCGAGATGATGCTGCTCGACATGCTGGCCCATTTCGACTGGAAGCGTCCGATCCATTTCACACAGGTTTACACGTTGCAATCGCTCGGGCTGCTCGATTACCTCCAGTTCGACGGTTACACTTACCGGCTGGTACCGATCTACACGCCATGCAGGAACGTGCAGGAGATCGGGCGTGTCGATCCGGACTACGTAACGCCGTTGCTGACCGAAACATTCCGTTACGGAAACCTGAGCGATCCCCGAACCTACGCCGACCACACCATCCAACATACCCTGAGCGCCTCGAAAGCCCGCGAATCCTTCGCCCGTGCAGCCAAGGAGTATGTTTTCCGTGGGGATTCGACACAGGCGATCCGGCTGCTCGACATGGGGCTCGAAAAACTGCCGCCCCAACAGATCCGCTACACCGACGCCAACACCCTCCCCTTCATCGAAGGCTACTACATGGCCGGTGCCCCGGACAAGGGCGACGGCCTGCTGATGAGCTATGCCCGCAACCTGATGCAGTATATCGACTACTACCTCGATTTCCAAGGCATTCAGGGCGACATGGTCACGCAGACACTCATCGACAAGATGCAATCGCTCGACCGGCTCTACTATCTGGCGGCCTACATGGGACGCCAAGACGTGCTGGCCCAGCTCAACGACTACTACCGCACGCTGGGCATTTATGAAAACGAGTTGATCCATCCCGATCTGTCCACACCATCGGACTCGGTGCAGATTCCCGAATAATCCGGGAAAAATCGGCCGGCTGCGAGCAATCCATACAACGAAATCGGAAAAGACCGTGCGTCTTTTCCGATTTTATTTTGCCAACGCCTTCAGCGTCCGCAACCCTCAAAGTAGAAATTGCGAAGTTCACGCTGCAAGAAATCCCTCTTCCCGGGAAACCGGACAACGCGAAGCGGCGGTGTGCCGTACAAATCGGGATCCGAAAAACAGACGCTCCGGTAAAACCTCGACCGCTGCACATTCCGCCGGAGGCAGCAGACACGAACGAGCATACGGAACCGAAACAGCGGCATCCGGTCCGCACTGCCCCGACACAGACACAGCTCAGCTCTATCGGAAAGTCGGGACGAGCTCCGGCCAAAGGAAACGATCGGGAAGCAACCCGACCGTCCGAAAAAAGATTCAGGCGCAAACCGAAATCTGCACCTGAATCATAACTGCATACACACCCCTACCGCTTGGACATTTCGTGTTTCTGGTGAGGGTTGCGCTTGGTATAGAGGAAACGTCGGATCTTCTGCGTCGGAGTCTTGACGAACTCCTGCTTCTCCTCCACGACCTCGGAGATATGCGAGAAACGATTGACCTTGGAATTCACATAATCGACGACCTCCTTCTTGAGATTCTCCTTCCAATTCTCGAAATCCTCCTTCCAGCCGTCGAACTTGGCTTCGAGAGCGTCGGTATTGAAATGCACGAGCGCCACCAGGCGGCCTTCGTGCTCGGTAACCACCGAATCGGCGACGCAGACGTGCGAATTGAGGACGCTCTCGATATCCTCGGGATAGATATTCTCACCACTGGGACCGACGATCATATTCTTCAGCCGGCCCTTGATGTAAAGCCACCCGTCGGCCGAAAATTCGCCCAAATCTCCGGTACGGAACCATCCGTCCTCGGTGAAGACCTCCTTCGTAGCGTCGGGGTTCTTATAGTAACCGATCATGGCGCTCGGCGTCTTGGCAACGATCTCGCCCTGGCGGGTTTCGGGATTGACGTTCTCCAACCGCAGCTCAACGCCCGGCGCGGCAGGCCCGGTCGAACCCAGGCGCACCTGCGAGGGAGCTGCACCGGCCAACAGGGGTGCCGTCTCCGTCAAGCCATAGCCGATAGCGTACGGAAAACGGGCTTCGAGCAGGAACTTCTCGGCGCCGCCGTCCAGCTTCGCACCCCCGATACCGAGGAAGCGCAGCCGCCCGCCGAAGACCTTCATCAACTTCTTACCCGCGACACGATGCAGATAACGGCGCATGAAATCGATCTTGTAGAGCGCACGCCAGAATCCGCTGGAGGTAAACTTGGCGAGAATCTGATGACGATAAATCTTTTCGATAATCAGCGGCACGATGAGCATCACCGAAGGCCGTACCTCGGCAAGCGTCGGCATCAGAACCGAGGCCGTAGGCGGACGATCCAGGTAAACGACCCGGGCCCCCATCGAGAAAGGATAGATCATACCTATCGAGCACTCGTAGGTGTGCGCCAACGGCAGCACCGAGAGAAACGTATCGTCGGGAAAGATCGGGAAAATGGCGGCGCTCATGGAAATCTGCGCACAGAGATTCGCGTGGGAGAGCATCACGCCCTTGGGACGCGACGTCGTACCCGAGGTATAGATGATGACCGCGAGGTCTTCGGGATTCGGAATTCCGACCGCTCCCTTCTCCGCCGCAGGACGGGAGGCGATCACGCCCAGATTCTTGGTACGAATCACGATATGGAGGGATTCGATCGTGGACTTCGCCAATTTAGCGAAGAGCTTGTCGGAAACCATCAGCGCCTTGGCCTCGGAGTGGGCGATAATCATCTCCAGCTCTTCGGTCGAGAAATCGGGCAGGATCGGCACGGCGACCATGCCGGCAGAGGTGACGGCCAGGTACGAAACGCACCAGTTGGGCATGTTGCTGCTCAACAGCGCCACCTTGTCGCCCGCTTTCAAACCGGCTCCGATCAAAAGGTCCTGCACGTGTTTGACGCGGGTTCCCACCTCGGCATAGGAGAGCTCCTCCCCGCCGTACATGGCAAAAGCGACTTTCGATGCAAAACTCTTTACACTGTGCTGAACCAGTTCGTAAAGTGTATGGATAGTCATTTTCTTTCGAATTAAAATGAGAATATACTCGGGGCAAATTTACTATTATTTGCCGTAAATACACTATTTTTGAGCCGAATTATCGCCATGATCTCTGGTCAATACATCAAAAAACTTGCCGAGAATGCAGGCTTCGACCTCTGCGGAATCACGCCCTGCAAACATCTTGCGGAGAACGAATCCTACTTCCGCGAATGGCTCGCCAAAGGCTACGGTTCCTCGCTGGAATACCTCGAACGCAACCTCGACAAACGTTTCGACGTCCGACGCCTGGTCGAAGGGGCGCAGACGGTCGTGGTCTGCGCCGTGAGCTACAAGAACCCGCTGGGCGAAGGTTATCCGCCCGGGTGCCGCACAAAAATCGCCTCCTACGCCCGCAACCACGACTACCACCCCGTCCTCAAGGAGATGCTGGGCACGATGCTCGAAGCCCTGCGCCGGCAATACCCCGGGCTCACGGGCCGCACGTTCGTCGATACGGCTCCGCTGCTGGAAAAACAACTGGCCGTCGAAGCGGGTCTGGGCTGGATCGGGCGGCAATCCCTGCTGCTTACGCCCCAATACGGCTCCTATGTCCTGCTGGGCGAGTTGGTACTTACCCTGCCGTCCGACCAATACGATGCCCCGTTCGCAGGAGCCCGTTGCGGCCGCTGCCGGAACTGCCTGGACAGTTGTCCAACGGGAGCCATCGTCGCGCCCAAGGTGATCGACACGAACCGCTGCATCTCCTGTCGTACGATCGAAAAGGAGTCCGACAGCGCCCTGCCCGACCTCGACGGATGGATCTTCGGCTGCGATCGCTGCCAGAGCTGCTGTCCCCACAACCAAAAAGCCCCCATGCACCGCTCGCCGCATTTCGATCCCCTGTTCGACCCGCTGACGATTTCGGATCGGGAGTGGCTCGCAATGAGCGAAGAGGAGTTTCTCCTGCGGTTCGGCAATACACCTCTCGCACGCAGCGGACTGCGGCGCATCCAGCAAAACGTGCGGATAAACCAGGAAAAGAACGAAGAGTAGGGCCCGCCATTGGGCGGAGAGGCAGACAGCAAACCAACCCGAAACCTCTCCGGATATTGTCCGCAGGCTGTTCGGGAAACCTTCCGTACGAAAGGACAGGAAAACCGGAACCCGACCGGCCGGCTCACCGCCACCGCCCCGACTTGCGGCACAAAGGCTCCCGCTCCTCCTGAATCGGCCCGACAACCGACCCGCCGCGATAAAGTGCAAAACCATCCGCTGAACCGCCCCCGCGTGCATCCCGGAAGTCAAAGCCCTTTCGAATAAAACGGGGCAGACTTCCGAAAAAGTCTGCCCCGCATTTCAAAAACAGGAATACCCCGCTAACTGTTCGCTTTGGCTGCGTTCTCCTTAAGCTGTGCCACCGTTTTCTGTGCCGCAGCCACATTCGCACCGGCCGTTACTTTCGAAAGGGCGTCGATCGCCTGCTGGGGCATCGTGCGGGCATTGTAAGCTGCACCCAAAATGAAATAAACGTCGCTGCGCTCCTCTTCGTCGGTCTGCCCGGCAGCAGCCTCCTCAGCAGAAGCGATCACGCCAGCGTAATCCTTCTTGTCGAAGAGTGCCTGCAAACGAATCTTCTGGGCCAGCGCATCCTGCGGATTCACGGCCAGCATCTCGTCGGCAACGGCGATAATACCGTCGAAATCATTCTCGCCCTGCAACTTGGCAATACGGTTATTGGTATAGAGCTTGATGTTCTCCTTTGCCTTCACGACATCCTCCGCATATTTGGGGTTGTCCTGAGAAGCGATTTCGTTGAAAATAACCAAACCTTTCTGGAAGTCGCCCAGCTCGCAATAGCAAATGCCCAAGAAGTTGGCCATCTCCATATTTTTCGGATCGGCGGCATAACCTTTGGCGAAAATTTCAGCAGCCTCGGCGTAGTTCTTTTCGTTGAAAGGCTTTCCGCCCCACATCAGATATATCTTCGCCATCAACATATTCGACATACGCTCCTGCTGCAACTCACCGTAAAGAGCCGCCTTATTGGCCGACTTGGTAAGATTCTCGACCGCCGTGTTGAAATCATTTCCCTTAGCAGCCGTAAGACCCATTTGGAAATAGCACACCGGCACACTCTTCTTGGCCGTTGCAACCCAACTCTGGACATCGAGATCCTCGGAATCGAGCCCCTGATCGATAAGCGTTTCGAAAGCCGTAGCTGCGGATGCGAAATCCTTCGAATTGTAAGCGGCGACAGCCTTATTGTAAGTTTCGCCCAATCCTTCCTGCGCAGCCACAGACCCCACAACGAACAGGGCAAGCGCGGAAATCAAAAGTTTTTTCATAAATATTGTATAAATTATAGGTTAAAATTGGTTCCGTCCATTTTTATCACCATTCCCTGCAAACCCATCGGAAATATCGCCCCGTCCTGTAGGTCGCAACCATCCGTCGAAACTCCCGCCGGAAAGCAGGGAATGCAAATTTAGTTTTTTTTCGGCACTTTCCAAAAATCACCTTCTCAACGCGGCGAAGAACGAACGGACGAGCCTCTCGCACTCCTCGGCCAATACCCCCCGCGTCACCGTCGTTCGGGGCGGAAACACCTGCTCCGAATAGCGGCGATAGCCACGCTTCGGATCGTCGGCGCCATAGACCACCCGCCCCACCTGGCTCCACGCAATCGCCCCCGCACACATGATGCAAGGCTCGACCGTCACATACAACGTACATTCGGACAAGTATTTGCCTCCGACGGTCGAGGCTGCGGCTGTCAGGGCCTGCATTTCCGCATGAGCCGTAGCGTCCGCCAAGGTTTCGACCAGGTTGTGCCCCCGGCCGACGATACGTCCGTCCGCGACCACCACGGCACCGATGGGTACTTCCTGCTCTTCTAACGCTTTTTCCGCCTCGTTTAGTGCCAGGCGCATGAATTTTTCATCGGTTTGCTGCTGTTCCATCGTTTCGGTTTTTCGGCAAAATTAATAATTTAACGGAAAATCCGATATGCCTCTAATTTTCACCCGGCTCCACATCGCCGCCTCTCTTCCGTTCTGCCTGTATTCGTAAATAGCAGGAATTCCGACAAGAAACGAATTAGTTCGCACCACTCCGCACTCACTTTTCTTCCTTTACAAAAGACGGAAAGTCGCCGCCACCCCTCCCGACGAACCCGCCGGATTCAGCCTCGCACACCTCCCCTGTCGAAGGAAAGAGATGGCATCCGGTATAAAAAACGCGCGAGTTTGTTTTTTATACCTTCGTTTTCACTACCTTTGTGAATCACAATACGACAACAACGAAAAAAACAGATACGACCATGTACAGAACCCATACCTGCGGCCAGTTGCGTGCCGCAAATGTAAACGAAACGGTCACCCTGGCCGGCTGGGTGCAGAAAGTCCGCAACCTGGGTGCGATGACCTTCATCGACCTGCGGGACCGTTACGGCATCACCCAGATCGTCGTCGAAGAACACTCTCCGGCCGATGTCAAGGCCGTGGCCGGCGGACTGGGCCGCGAATACGTCCTTCAGGTCGAAGGCCGCGTGGTAGAGCGTTCGTCCAAGAACCCGAAGATGCCTACGGGCGACATCGAAGTCGTCGCCTCGAAGCTCGTGGTGCTGCACGAGGCCGAAGTGCCCCCGTTCACCATCGAGGAGAACTCGGACGGCGGCGACGACCTGCGTATGAAATACCGCTACCTCGACCTGCGCCGTCCTCCCCTGCAGCGCAACATGATCCTGCGTCACAAGATGGCCCAGGAGATTCGCCGCTTCCTGAGCGACGAAGGTTTCCTGGAGATCGAAACCCCCTACCTGGTCAATTCCACGCCCGAAGGCGCCCGCGACTTCGTCGTCCCGAGCCGCATGAGCCCCAACCAATTCTACGCCCTGCCCCAGTCGCCCCAGACCCTCAAGCAGCTGCTGATGGTCGCCGGCTACGACAAATACTTCCAGATCGTGCGCTGTTTCCGCGACGAAGACCTGCGGGCCGACCGCCAGCCCGAATTCACGCAGATCGACTGCGAAATGTCGTTCGTCGAGCAGGAGGACGTGCTCGAAATCTTCGAGCGCTGGGCCAAGCACATGTTCAGGCATGTGATGGGAATCGAGCTGACCGAGCCGCTGCGCCGCATGCCGTGGATCGAGGCGATGGAGAAATACGGTTCGGACAAACCCGACCTGCGCTTCGGCATGGAGTTCGCGGACATTACCGACCTTGCCAAAGGGCACGGTTTCAGCGTATTCGACGATGCCGAGTACATCACCGGATTCGCCGCCACGGGCTGCGCCGCGTACACCCGCAAGCAGATCGACTCGCTGACGGAGTTCGTCAAGCGGCAGCAGATCGGCGCCAAGGGCCTCGTCTGGATTCGCGTCGCGGAGGACGGCGTGAAGTCGTCGATCGACAAGTTCTACTCCCCCGAGGAGGTGCGCGCCATGGCCGAGCGCTGCGGCGCTGTGGCCGGGGATATGGTCTTCATCCTCTGCGGCAAGAAGTTCAAAACGCTGACGCAGCTGTGCGCCCTGCGCCTCGAAGTGGCCCAGCAGCTGGGGCTGCGCGACCCGCAGAAGTTCGCCCCGCTGTGGGTGGTGGACTTCCCGCTGTTCGAGTGGGACGACGAAACGCAGCGTTACTACGCCGTACACCACCCCTTCACCTCGCCCAAGCTCGAGGACGTGCAATACCTCGACAGCGACCCGGGCCGCGTGCGCGCCAACGCCTACGACTTCGTCTGCAACGGCACGGAGATCGGCGGCGGTTCGATCCGTATCCACGACTCGAAGTTGCAGGAGAAGATGTTCGAACTGCTGGGCTTCACGCCCGAGGAGGCGCAGAAGCGCTTCGGCTTCCTGATGAACGCCTTCAAGTACGGCGCGCCCCCTCACGGCGGCCTTGCGTTCGGTTTCGACCGTCTGTGCTCTTTGTTCGGCGGCTCGGAGTCGATCCGCGACTACATCGCCTTCCCGAAGAACAACGCCGGCCGCGACGTGATGCTCGACGCCCCGGGCTACATCGACCAGACGCAGCTCGACGAGTTGTATCTGCAACTGCGCAAGCCGGAGGAGTAGAGGAAAAAATCGTTCTTAAAACAAGAGAAGAGCCGATAATTATATATCGGCTCTTCTCATTATTAAACCTATTAATCCAGAGGACAATATCCTAATCTATCATATCTAAAGTAAGTATTTATAATACTTTTTCATTACACCATACATTAAGCGACTCACATACCTTATCGAATATTAATAAATCCGTTGAATCCCATTTCCTTCAGATTCAAATCCCCAATAACAATGCCAAACCCGGCCATTGATTTTATCCAAAAGCAAAAAACTATAAATATTAGAGGTTGGATAAATTTCAAACCGGTCATTCACCCAATCATCCTCATAGTCAACAAGTCGCTTATAATTAACATCAGTTTCATACCTTTTATTATCCTCATAACTCCATTGGATTCTATAGATATACCCCATTTTAGTATCCAATTTCAAAAAATTATACATATTGGAAGTTGGATAAATTTTATATCGATTAGCCGATTTTGCAAATACTTCTCCGTGAATTTTCACCGAGTTCTCGGCATCTATGTCGGATATTGAATTTACAACTGATGTCGCAATAGAATCCGAATTTGTCGTCAAAATAGACGTAGGATCATTATTGCCAACCCGAATCGAATCACGCTGAATTTCTTGCGCAAATAAGCAATCATTCCAAAATAGGAATACAAATAAGAAGTAAAAAAATCTCATTGCTGAAACTAATTCTCCCACCCGCACCCCGGCGGCATAAACAAAAAAGAAAAGCGTGGTGCCGAAGCCCATTTCAGAATCGTAGGTCGTAGGATACCTTTGGGTATAAAATAAGCGACAGCTCCCACGCCTATACCCGCAGAATACGGATACGACGCGGCAAGATGTTTGCCTACTCCCAACCCAAGTGAATTTCCTACGTTCACGATTCGGGAACAGACTTACACTTTCCGTGTTTGTCAGTATGTTCGACAAATATAGGATTATTTTTTGAAAATTTCCTATCTTTGTTCCTAATAAATCGAACATGCCATGCCGAACATTCCTTTAGCCGAACGACTGCGCCCCCGCACGATAGACGAATATATCGGGCAGGAGCACCTCGTGGGCAAAAACGGGGTGTTCCGCAAGTTCTTCGAGACGGGCAACGTCCCGTCGTTCATCCTCTGGGGACCTCCGGGCGTGGGCAAGACCACGCTGGCGAAGATCGTCGCCACGCAGTTGGAACGCCCGTTCTTCACCCTCTCGGCCGTCACGTCGGGCGTGAAGGACGTGCGCGAGGTGATCGAGTCGGCGCGCAAGCAGCGGTTCTTCGACCAGAAGGCCCCGCTGCTGTTCATCGACGAAATCCACCGCTTCAACAAGTCGCAGCAGGATTCGCTCTTAGGGGCCGTCGAACAGGGCGTCTTCACGCTCATCGGCGCGACGACCGAAAACCCCTCGTTCGAGGTGATCTCGCCGCTCTTGAGCCGCTGTCAGGTCTACATCCTCAAGTCGCTCGAAGACAAGGACCTGCAAACGTTGCTCGACCGTGCCCTGACGACCGACACCGAGCTGAAAGAGCGCGACATCGAGGTCACGGAAACCGGCGCGCTGTTCCGCTTCTCGGGCGGCGACGCGCGCAAGCTGCTCAACATCCTCGAAATCGTCGTCGGGGCCACCGACGGCAAGGTGACGATCACCGACCGGTACGTCACCGACTGCCTCCAGCAGAACATCGCCCTCTACGACAAGAACGGCGAACAGCACTACGATGTCATTTCGGCCTTCATCAAATCGGTCCGGGGCAGCGACCCCAACGCCGCGATCTACTACCTGGCGCGGATGCTGGCCGGGGGCGAGGAGCCGCGGTTCCTGGCCCGGCGTCTGGTGATCCTGGCCTCGGAGGACATCGGGCTGGCCAATCCCAACGCCCTGCTGCTGGCCAACGCCTGCTTCGACACGGTGCACAAGATCGGCATGCCCGAGGCGCGCATCACGCTGGCCGAGACGACGATCTACCTGGCCACCAGCCCCAAGAGCAATTCGGCCTACATGGCCATCAACAAGGCGATGTCGCTGGTCGAGCGCGACACCACGAACCGTCCCGTACCGCTGCACCTGCGCAACGCCCCGACCAAGCTGATGGATCAGGCGGGGTACGGCAAAGGCTATAAATACGCCCACGACTACGGCGGATTCGCCGGGCTGGAGTTCATGCCCGAAACGCTCAAAGGCAAGAAATTCTACGAGCCGAACACCCGCAACGCCGCCGAAGCGAAGATCGCCGCATGCATCCGGGAGCTGTGGAAGGACAAATATAAATAACAGCCGGAGACACAACGCCTTCCGGCATTCCTGAAGCCGACTGCCGGACAGCCCCGAAAATACGATCGGACGACATCCCGTATTTCACCCCGGCGAACGGCAGCGACACAAGCGACCAAAATATACCGACAAACGGCAAAAGAGCACAGCGGGCAATCCCTGAATCATAAATCCCGAAACCGGGACGGAATCTATCCCCGGAAACATAAAGACTGCCGACATGTTGAAAACAGGCGCTATATTGAATTTCCTGGTCGCGGCGGGACACCTCGCCTGCCTACCTTGGCTCTATCCCGTACTGTCGATCTATCGCATCGACGGAATCATGGAAACGCTGGCCCTCCGCTACGGGGCCGCCATTCCTTATCTGCTGACCGTCGCCATTGCGTTCATCTTCGCCGTATTCGGCCTCTACGGACTTTCGGGCGCCGGGATCATCCGCCGGCTGCCGCTGCTCGAAACAGGTATTTACACCATTGCCACCCTCTTCCTGCTGCGGGCCGTCGCGGGCGTTGCGGAAATGGCCGTGACGGGCTGCGCTCTTCTTGCGGACAGTACGGCAG
>OGRY01000561.1_pt1 | contig 30687 bp, 32 predicted proteins | sample 1553551 | NCBI WGS metagenome assembly OGRY01 (sample SAMEA2580101, study PRJEB22360) | human gut metagenome | biome: human gut; feature: human-associated habitat; material: faeces | place: Denmark | collected 2008/2010
TCTGAAGCGCCGTTCTCTCTCGAATGCGGGTGCAAAAGTAATGCTATAAAACATACGATCCAAATTTATCGGGCATTATTTTTTAGGCTTTTTTTCACGAGGGGGATTGCGTACATTAAATAATACGTGATGCTCTTTTTTAACTTACGAGTCACCGCGTGTACCGAAAACAGGGCTCTCACGAGTGCTTTTACACGTATAAAAACGATAAACAGGGTCCTAGCGACGAGAGGAAATCACACGGGAAAAACGGCTTTCTGCTCATGGAATCACGAGAAAATCGCTCTGTACACGTGCTTTTGGGCCACGTAAATGTGAGTTTAGGCCGATTATATCGCCCCAAAGACTAAAAAAAGGCTAAGAGAACAGTATTACATAAACAACTGTCTATCTATACTTTAAGACATCAAGAAAATCTTCAAAAAAAATCACAGGGCGCATTAGGGCGCATCTTTACGTGTTCGCAAAAACATTTTACAAAAAAAATATATTACTCCATCTATATATAAGTAAGACGCTAATTTTTTTATAATATAAAAGTTTTACAAACCTCGCAAAGATGCGCCCTTTGCGCCCTGAACCATCCCCTACCAACTTATCCGGGATACAAAAAAAGCCTATGGGACACGGCCGTAAAGTCATTGAGATAACACCTCTATCCCATTGACTTTACCACCGTTTCCCATTGAGATACTATCGCAAACCCGACACTTCAAGAAGGAATAACCATTCCCCGGATAGGCGTCTTGACCATGAACACGAATAGTTCGCTCGCAACTGAACTGAACCGCACCATCGTCCCGTTAATCGCTACCCGTCCCATGATAGGGACAAATCCGTTCTTCTCCTTGCTGCCGTTCACATAGATTTGACTTCTCCCAATATCCACAATTTGCCCCTACCTTCTTCATATTCAATTTTAATTGCGCCAATCTGGGCTTTTTATGAGGTTATTACGGAGATTTTCCGTAAATTTGTAGAAATAAGACAGCCAATAATATTTATAAAAATATGCGAGAAAAACTCTCCTATCCTGTTAGGATCATCATATCCTTACTATCCATTTTTCTCTGGAGCTTTCCGGCAGAAGGGCAGGATAGTGAAAGCTTAAAAAAGCAATTGGATCAAAAGCTAAACTCTTTCGCAAGGCAATATGTGTCTTCACGCACCATTAAGATTGACTCCATCCTCATACAGAAGAAGAAAGTCACGCTTTTCACCAATGAAGCTTTGGAGGACATCCCTTTTCGGGAATATAACGTTTCTGAGCTTTACGCAAGTATAGCTCCCCTATTCCCCAATGCCTCCAAGATCGTCATCTTGACCCGAGATACAGACATTGAGAGCTTGATTCCCGAATACGACAGAAAAGGACGTCCCAACAAAAAGAGGCTATACTCCATTAAAGAGAGTAAATACCCGCTAACCCGTAGCCTATCCACCCCTCATGAGATAAAAAACGGATTACAAAACCGTCATATCGCCCTTTGGCAAAGCCATGGTTTATATTACGCCCAGACCGCCCATCGCTGGGAATGGCAACGGGCTCGCATGTTCGGCACCGTGGAGGACTTATTTACGCAGAGTTTTGTTCTTCCTTATCTGACCCCGATGCTTGAAAACGCAGGAGCGACTATTCTTATCCCCCGGGAAAGGGACACTCAAATACACGAAATCATTATCGACAATGATCGCTCTACTCCGGGATCCGAGTATAAGGAATTGGATGGAGAGAAAGCTTGGTCGGATGGGGAGAAAGCCGGATTTGGGCATATTCAAGCTACTTATACGAATGGGGAGAACCCTTTTACGCAAGGCACCTATCGGCAGACGGTCACACAGAGGAAAGGAAAAGAAAGTCTCATCGAGTGGATTCCCGAAATTCCGGAATCGGGGAATTACGCGGTCTATGCCTCCTATCAATCTTTTCCGAACAGCACAGAGCAGGCACTGTATACCATCCATCATGCCGGAGGGGAAACCACGATCGCCGTCAATCAAACGATGGGGGGTGGAACTTGGATCTATCTGGGAAACTTCAAATTCACGGCACATGAACAAGCCCATGAGAGAATCGTATTAACGAATCAAAGCAATAAATCGGGAAAGATTATCACGGCAGACGCAATCAAGATCGGTGGCGGCATGGGGAACATCGCACGTAGCCCGCTAGAAAGTCCCTATCCGATAGAAGCAGAGACAAGTGGGTATCCACGGTTTACCGAGGCGGCCCGATATTGGCTACAATGGGCGGGAATACCGGATAGTATCTATTCGAAAAGCACTTTCCGCAATGATTATCAAGACGACATTTACGCACGTCCCCGATGGGTTAATTATTTAAAAGAACAGACCCATATCCCTATCGACATGGCCTTCGCATTCCATTCCGACGCAGGAACCACCCCGGATGACTCAATTATAGGGACACTCGGCATCTATATGTCTAAAAGCAACGACGGAATCTACACCAACCGGAAAAGCCGGGAGATCGCCAGAGACCTAACCGACATGATCCAAACACAGATCCTGTCCGATGTCCGCAAGGTTTACAATCCTCAATGGAGCCGCCGGGGCATGTGGAATCAATCTTATATAGAGGCACGTATTCCCGATGTCCCAACGATGCTATTAGAATTACTATCCCATCAAAACTTCGCCGATATGCGTTACGGGTTAGACCCACGCTTCCGTTTCCTTATCTGTAGGGCGATCTATAAAGGGATGCTCCGTTATATCTGTTTCCAGAATAAACAGGAGCCTATCGTACAACCGCTCCCACCCGATCGTCTGTATACGGAGTTCGTAGAAACGAATAAAGTGAGAATCGGCTGGAAAGCCGTACAGGATACTCTTGAGGAGAGTGCCTCACCAACCGCCTATATCCTTTATAGTCGAAAAGACAGCGGTGGATTCGATAACGGGACGCTCGTAAAAGGAGAAGAAATCATTCTTCCAATTGAGACGGGTATTATCCATAGTTATAAGGTAGCTGCCGTAAATAAGGGAGGCATCAGTTTCCCTTCCGAGATCGTAAGTGTTTACCGGTCTCCTAAAGGTGAAAAGGATAAGACGGTATTAATCGTCAATGGATTCGACAGGATCAGCGGTCCAGCCAGTTTCGAGAGTGCGGCGGATAGTTTAGCCGGCTTTCTTTATGCCGTCGACCGGGGAGTGCCTTATCTGAATGATATCGCATTTATCGGGGATCAATTCGAATTCCGCCGTTCCGCCACATGGAACAGCAATGATAATAACGGGCATGGGGATAGTTACAACAATTACGCAGGCCAAGTCATAGCGGGCAATACCTTCGATTATCCTTTCATACATGGGCAGGCCATGGCCGGGACCGGTTATTCCTTTGTTTCATGTAGCCATAAATCTTTGGCCGAGGGAGTCGTAAAGCCGGATACGTATCCGATTATTGACTTGATTTTAGGAAAACAGCGCCAACCGGTTATCACTCCCGTTTTACAGGATACGCTTCGCAGTTACCTTGCCCAAGGCGGCAACTTGCTTGTAAGCGGGACGAATCTTTTCTCCGACAGCTGGGGCAACGCACAAGACCGTACGTTCGTCGAGGAGGTACTAAAAGGGAAGTTGGCTAGCCGTAATGCCAGCAAGGAGGGAATCGTAAACAGTTGCGCATCCCCTTACGGATATATAAACGGCAGATACACGTTCCGGACACGTCCGAACCCTATTTGCTACTCGATCGAGTCGGTAGACGGTGTACTTCCGGCGGATAAGCTCGCCCATACCATCTTGAGATATCCGGAGAACAATATCGGGGCGGGAATCGTTTATGAAGGGAAATATCGGACTTGTTTGCTCGGTTTCCCGTTTGAGGCGCTTCAAACATCGTCGGAACGAAATCGACTCATGGAGTCCATCTTACGCTTTTTCTCCATTCAACAACAAAATAAAATACAGTATATACAATGAAACGAATCAATTGCTTTATCCCTTATGGAAAAATAGAGGCTACACGACAAACGGTAGCGCAATTGGCCGAGTCGTCCTTAGTGAGTCAGATCTATCTAATCACGGACGATCCCCACGCCAAGGCTATTTATCCCTGCAACTTAATCCGCACGGAGAATATATGGAGCACGAAGACCCTCCGGGAAATAGCCGGCTATGCCAGTGCCCATTATACGTTAATTTATACGAAGACTGAAGAGCTTCAATTAGGCATGTATGCCCTAGAGCGTTTTGTCGCCATCGCCGACGATACGAGATCCGGTATGGTTTACTCCGATTATTACGAGAAGAAGGAGGGCAAACTCACCCCCCATCCGGTGATCGATTACCAGAAAGGAAGTCTTAGGGATGATTTCAATTTCGGCTCCCTCCTACTCTATCGTTCTTCCACGCTACAAAACGCCATAGCCTCCATGGATACGGAATATACATTCGCCGGACTCTACGACTTGCGCCTGAAAGTCTCCCAAAACGCTCCGCTGACGCATATCAACGAATATCTATATACAGAAGTAGAGAATGATTTACGGAAATCCGGAGAGAAAATGTTCGACTATGTAGATCCCAAGAACCGCTTTGTACAGATCGAGATGGAAGCCGCCTGTACAGATCACTTAAAGATGATAGGCGGCTACTTGCCCCCTCATTTCAAGCCAGTCCGTTTTGACGAGCAGACATTTCAAACGGAAGCCTCCGTTATTATCCCTGTACGTAACCGTGTACGGACGATCGAGGACGCTATCCGTTCCGTACTGCGACAAGAGGCGTCCTTCCCTTTCAACCTAATCATTATCGATAATCATTCTACGGATGGCACCTCCGAGCGAATCCAAACGATCGCCGCCACGGACCCTCGTATTATCCATATCCAGCCGGAGCGTGACGACCTCGGCATCGGGGGTTGCTGGAATATAGGAATACACCATTCGGCTTGCGGCAAGTTCACCATCCAATTGGATAGCGATGATGTATACAGTGACGAGCATACCCTGCGTAAGATCGTGGAAGCCTTCTACGAGCAGCGATGCGCCATGGTGGTCGGAACCTACCGAATGACCGATTTCGATATGCGAACCATCCCGCCCGGAATTATCGACCATAAAGAATGGACTCCCGAGAACGGCCGCAATAACGCCCTCCGCATCAACGGGCTTGGAGCGCCCCGAGCCTTTTATACACCCTTGCTACGGAAACTAAACCTCCCGAACACCAGTTACGGAGAAGATTACGCCCTCGGCCTGCGCATCAGCCGCGAGTACCCGATCGGGCGGATCTACGACGTGCTGTACCTTTGCCGCCGTTGGGAAGATAACTCCGACGCCTCATTGGATGTCGTGAAAATGAACAACCATAATATATATAAGGATAAAATCAGGACTTGGGAACTCGAGGCCCGCTTAAACATGGAAAGACAATGAAACCAAACAACTGGGTCAGCTCATCGCAAGCGACCGAATTATTAGCCAAGCAACTCGTGACATGGCCATTGGCCGAGAAGAACTATAAGGCGCTGGAGGCCGTGCAAGTAAAATCCTTCGATATGGGAGGGTTCTCGATACGTGCGCAATTCAATCCCGCCCGTATTGTTTCCACCGGGGCCAAGGTAGATGCCCGATCCCTAAAAGAACGCAAGTGCTTCCTATGTCCCGAGAACCTGCCGGTGGAACAGGAGCGACTGCCTTTCGGCTTTCGCCATCTGGTATTGTGCAACCCCTACCCGATCTTCCCCCAGCATTTCACGATCCCTACCCGGAAACATACTCCGCAACTGATATTGCCGCAATGGAATGACTTCTTGGAACTGACAAGGAGACTCGCTCCCTTCACCGTCTTCTACAATGGACCCCGTAGCGGAGCCTCGGCACCGGATCATGCCCACTTCCAAGCGGTGACACGAGGCATCATGCCACTGGATGAAGAGGTAACCCAATTTATACGACAATCGTATGCGAGTGTATACGACAACCGTATATACCCACTCACCGGCAACCTCCGCCCCGGCCTCGTCATCCAAGCCGCCACCGAAGAAGCCGCCACCCGGCTCTTCAAAAAGATCTACGCCGCTTTGCCGATACTTCCCGGTGAGCCCGAGCCGATGATGAATATCTTCGGCTCCTATTACGATAATAATTGGGTAATCACGGTTATCCCTCGTAAACGCCACCGCCCGTGGCAATACGAGGCCGAGGGCGACGACCATCTCCTGTCCAGCCCGGGAGCTGCCGATATCGGAGGTCTTTTCATCACCCCTTTAGAAAAGGATTTCAAGAAGATCAACCCGGAGCTTCTGCGAGATGTTTACCAACAAGTATGCCTCAGCGACCGGGACGTAGAGGAAATTTTCGTACATTTGTCATCTAATTAGTTTTCAATAGATATGAAACAATTCTTTAAAATGATGTTTGCCTCAACGCTAGGCGTTATGTTGGCAATGGGAATAATCCTGACGGTATTGATATCCATGACTATAGGATATATCGCCACCGTAGGTAGCACACCTGATTACACCCCCAAAAGCAATACGGTATTCAAGATCAAGCTAGACGGGACGCTAGCGGATAACCCGGCGGAGAATCCATTCTCCGCCTTGATGGGCGACAAGGAAAACATGCTGTCACTGAAGGACCTGCTCGAGACGATCCGGATAGCGAAACAGAATGACAAGATCGCGGGGATTTATATCGAATCGGGGCTTCTCTCCTCGGGTAGCGCCAGCTTGGAGGCAATCCGCCGATCGCTGATAGACTTCAAGGAAAGCGGCAAGTTCGTGGTAGCTTACGCCGATAATTTCACGCAAGGGAACTACTTCCTTTGTTCCGTAGCCGATAAGGTATTCTTGAATCCGCAAGGCATCCTTGAATTGACGGGACTCGCCTCGCAAACCCTATTCTACAAAGGACTGATGGATAAGGTAGGTATCGAGATGCAGATTTTTAAGGTAGGTACCTACAAAGGTGCCGTGGAGCCTTTTATGCTGGATAAGCTGAGCGAGGCGAACCGGGAGCAAATCCAATCGTATATCTCCACCATCTGGGATAATATAGCCGAAGGCATCGCCGAATCACGCGGTATCAGCGTGAACGATATCAACCATTACGCCAATGAGGGGCTTTTCTTCGCGGACCCTGTGAAAACGGTAGAATGTGGCTTTATAGACGAATTGAAGTATAAGCCGGAGGTAGAAGCATATGTCAAAGAGTTAGCCGGACAAAATGGAGAGAAACTGAGATCGGCCAACTTAGCTCAAATGAAAACCCTCAAGGCCTCACCCACCAAAAACGTCCCGGAGATAGCCGTACTTTACGCCGAAGGCGAGATTAAGGCGCAAACACCCGGCAACTTTTACGATATCGAACAAAGTATCACGGAGAAAATGGCCGATGAGCTTATCAAGCTAAAAAACAATGATGACGTGAAAGCCGTGGTATTCCGTGTGAATTCCCCGGGAGGTAGCGCTTATATATCCGAGCAGATATGGCGTCAAGTTGTCGAGTTGAAAAAGGTGAAACCTGTGGTCGTTTCCATGGGCAACGTAGCTGCCTCAGGAGGCTACTATATCTCATGCGCCGCTAATAAGATCATCGCCGAACCGAATACGTTGACCGGCTCCATCGGTATCTTCGGCATGTTCCCGAACGCCTCCGGATTATTCGGGAAACTAGCGTTGACCACGGACATCGTAAAGACGAACACGTTCTCGGACTTAGGAGACCTCTCCCGTCCCATGACCGAGAGTGAGAAAGCACTGATACAGGGATACGTGGAAAGAGGCTACCAAACGTTCCTTTCCCGCTGCGCCGAAGGTAGAGGTATGACTACCGAAGCGGTCAACGCTATCGGACAAGGACGGGTCTGGACGGGTGAGCAAGCGAAAGAAAGAGGTTTGGTCGATGAGCTGGGCGGTATTGAATTAGCTATAAGCACAGCGGCGGGGTTGGCTGATCTGGATCAGTATAGCGTAACTACCGTCAGCGGTTCCAAGAATTTCTTGGACGAGTTCTTGGAAAGCCAGCTCGGAGAGGTGAAACTCTCTATCGTCAAAAATGTATTGGGTAATGAGTTCGAGTACTTCAAGACGTTGAATAATATCAAGACGAATTGCGGAATCCAAGCTCGTATGCCTTATGATATGAAACCGTTATAATAACTGGGCCATGCTGACAGATCATACGATTAAGTTCAATAAACTCCTCACTCCATTCTCTTTCCTTTATGGAATCGGGGTGAGATTCAGGAATCAGCTGTTCGACTGGAAAATCCTTCGGACAGAGCGGTATGATCTGCCTATTATTTGCGTGGGGAACCTGACTGTCGGGGGGACCGGAAAAACTCCTCATACGGAATACATCATCCGTTTGATAAAAGACCGATACCGGGTAGCTGTACTCAGCCGTGGCTATAAACGGAAAACCTCCGGTTTCTTGTTGGCCGATCAGCGAAGTACCAGCAAGGATATCGGTGACGAGCCGTACCAAATGAAACGTAAGTTTCCAGATATTCTCGTTGCCGTAGACGCTGATCGCCGCAGGGGTATCCGCAATCTATTGGCTCTGCCAGAGAATAAGCGCCCGGAAGTGATCGTGCTGGACGATGCCTTTCAACATCGATACGTCGCCCCCACGCTGAACATCCTTTTAACCGATTGCCACCGTCTTTATACGCAAGATAAGCTCTTGCCCGCAGGCCGTTTAAGGGAACCTGTGAATGGCGCTCGACGTGCGGACGTGATCATTGTCACGAAATGTGAGTCATGTATACAACCTATAGACTTCCGGATCATAGAGGAGGATATACATCTCTCAGCTTATCAAGAGCTCTATTTCAGCCGTATTCTTTACGGGGAGCTGGAACCCGTCTTTTCCGGTAAAGCCCCCAGACGCACATTAAAAGGGCTGGCCTCTACTACAGAGGTTTTATTGGTATCCGGTATCGCATCCCCGGCACCTCTCGAAAAAGAGATCCATAAATATACGGAGCATGTCACCTCATTGATCTTTCCGGATCATCACGCCTTCGATCGGCATGACATCCAGAAAATACAAACGGCCTTCAAGCGGTTGACTTCTACAAGTAAATTGATAATCATCACGGAGAAAGATGCCGCCCGACTCCGTGACCTTCCTTCGCTTCCCATGGAATGGTTTTCTCATTTATATTGTTTGCCTATTACGGTGGGTTTCTGTATGGACCGGGAAAAACAATTTCAAGAATTAATAGTTAAACATATTGATACAAGAATAAAGAATCATCCTATATTACGTTAACAATCTTATGAGCAATAGAACAGAAATATCGACTTTGGGAGAGTTCGGGTTAATCCGTCATCTCACCGATAAAATAGAACTTAAAAATCCGAGTACGTTGAAAGGTGTTGGTGACGACGCAGCCGTACTAGATTACACAGACAAGCAAGTATTGGTTACGACAGACCTTTTGCTAGAAGGTATTCATTTCGATTTGATGTATGTGCCGTTGAAACATCTCGGCTATAAATCCGCAGTCGTAAACTTCTCCGATATTTACGCCATGAACGGCCGCCCGAAACAGATTACGGTATCATTGGGTATTTCCAAACGTTTCTGTGTAGAAGATCTCGAAGAATTCTACGAGGGCATTAAACTCGCTTGTGATATCTATGACGTAGATCTCGTTGGTGGCGACACTTCCGCCTCACGCACAGGGTTAGCGATCAGCATCACTTGCCTAGGCGAGGGAGAGAAAGGCAAAGTTGTCTATCGAAACGGAGCCAAGGAGACCGATCTTATTTGCGTGTCCGGCGATTTAGGGGCCGCCTACATGGGTCTCCAATTACTGGAACGGGAGAAAAGCATATTTAATGGGGAGAAAGATTTCACGCCCGATTTCTCTGGTAAAGAATATTTGTTGGAACGCCAATTAAAACCGGAAGCCCGCAAAGACATTGTCGAGGTTCTTGACCAAGCAGGAATCGTTCCGACCTCCATGATGGATATCTCCGACGGCCTCTCTTCGGAGTTGCTTCATATATCTAAAGAAAGTAATGTAGGCTGCCGAGTTTACGAAGATCGTATTCCTATCGATTACCAAACCGCAGCCATGGCAGAGCAGTTTAACATGAATCTGATAACCGCGGCATTGAATGGAGGTGAGGATTATGAACTCTTATTCACTGTTCCTTTAGCAGATCATGATAAGGTGTCGGAAATGAAAGGTATTAAGGTGATCGGTCATATAACAAAGCCGGAGTTAGGCAATTATCTTGTCGGTCGTGACGGAGGTGAAGTCGAGCTTAAGGCGCAAGGTTGGAACTCACTAAACTAAAAAGAAATATCCGCTCTGAATTCACGAATGCAAAGCGGTCCGTCTCATTTTTATGGGGGGACGGACCGTTTTCCTATTATTTCACTTCAATGGATCCTAAATAATTATAGAAGAGTTCAAAATCACTTATCTTCAAGAAAGGTAAGTGATAAACATCCATCTTTATAATTTGCGCCTCTATAGCCATTTTCCCATACAAATCAGCCAAAGACATACTCTTTATATCACCGTTATGATAGACCTTATTCTTTTTCTCGGGAAGCTGTACCTTCTTATCCAAGAAACGGATATAAGTATAAGAAGTAGCCAGCGGCTTATTATAAGTAGGCACTTTTCCGACTTTCCTCATATCATAAAACCCTTTCGCACAAGCCGTCTCACAAGGGACATTCATGAACTCTGGTATATTCACAAATCGAAAGACACAATCATCCCATTTACAAAAGCCAATCTTAGCCAACGCATCCGGCTGGTCTGTCTTAATTTGTGGGCACCACAACCCTTTTAATGGAAAGATCTGCTTATCCATATCATATTGTAACATCTCCGACTGACTCTCAATACGAAACACCTTACTAAAATCAACGTCCCCTAACGCCTTTTCCAATTTAGCGGCATATTCTTTCTTAAGATCCGCCATAGTAAATGGATCCGCTTGATTTTTCTCTACCAGATTCTTGTCACAATGAGCCATATACCTTACTATCACATCGTCATCAACTGTCACATTATTTAATTTAAGCGCATAAACAAATAAGAGATCGGACGTTAAATCGACCACACCCTCAACTTCGCTTTTAAAATATTCCGAAACAATATTCCCTTGACTAAGCGCATCATTAATATTTATACAAAGACGCCGTCCATCCAGCTCTACCACGACAAGAGGATGCGTTTCTTCCTCAGAATAAACGCCCATACCCTCAAAGAGTTTCTTATCGTAATCTGGAATATCAACGATCACCGCCTCTTGACTAGCCAGATTCTCTTTCGGCATCGTAGAAATCTTCCCATCCTTTGTAAACGTCCTAACAAACAAATATCCGGAAACCTTAGGGACACCAAACATAATCTTATCCCCTTTTTTATACACTTTCCCATCACAGGCAGACACCGCATCACGAGTTCCTATCCCAGCAGCAAATGCCAAACATACCCAACTTAAAACAATACTCCAAATTACTTTCTTCATATCTATAGCTTATTAATCATTCTCTACCCGCTTCCAAAAATAAGTAAAAATCCATATTTATCTACACGCTCCCCCTATTCACCCTGCTTATAGCAGCTAATTTCACCTCTACCCTCAAATATTTTCAAAAAATCCACCGCCACCTATTGCATATATCAAAAAAGTCCGTATCTTTGCACCCGTAATCGAAACAACGATATACAAAACGACATGATGGTGCCATAGCTCAGTTGGTAGAGCAAAGGACTGAAAATCCTTGTGTCCCCGGTTCGATTCCTGGTGGCACCACTTTTAGAGAAAGCAAAAAGAAGTAAACTCCTGATATTCAGTGAATATCGGGAGTTTTTTATTTTTACCCGCTACGCAAAAAACAGCAAATTTCAACCTACTTCGGTGGAGCAAAAGGTGGAGCAAATCAGGAGATATTTCATCTCCACCTTTTGTCTTTGTTTGACTCTGTTTGTCAGCATGTTACATAGCGAAACTCTCTCCACATTTCCATAATTTTGTATCACTTAAAACAAGTAGAAAAATGATGGAAAGAAATTCATTTAGTGTTTTGTTTTTCCTAAAGAAAACAAAACTATTGAAGAATGGTGAAGCCTCTGTATGTATGAGAATTACGGTTAATAATGTTCGTTCTGAAACGAATATCCGTAAAAGTATTACCCCTTCCCTATGGAATCAGGCGAAAGAATGTTCTCGTGGTAAAGACCGCAAATCAAACGACCTGAACAAGTTTATCGAAGAAGCCCGAATCAAGTTGTATAATATACATGCAGAGCTAAAAAAGGAAAGTTTACCTATAACAGCTACCATTCTTCGGGATAAATTCTTTAACTTGGAAGAAAAAGAAGAACCTAAAACACTTATAGCTACTTTTCAAGAGCATAACGACCAATGTCGCCAGTTGGTGGGTAAAGACTTCGCTTTGGTTACTGTACGTCGTTATGAAAGCTGTAAACGCTATTTAGCTGAACTTATTAAAATCAAGTACGACAAAGACGATTTACCGCTCAAAGATATAAACGGAGAATTTATTCGGGCTTTTGACTTTTACTTGAAAACAGAAAAGGAATGTGCTCAAAATACCGTTATCCGTTATATGAAATGCCTGAAAAAGATTGCTAATCTATCTCTTGCCAATGAGTGGATAAACAAAGACCCTTTTACTGGTATCAAGTTCCATGAAAAGGAAGTCAATCGGGAGTTCTTGACTTGGGATGAATTGCAAATCATAACAAATAAGAAATTTGATTTACCTCGTATTGATTTAGTACGTGATATTTTCATTTTTGGATGCTATACGGGCTTGTCATTTATAGATATTAAGCAACTAACGGCTGAACATATCGTGAAAGACAGAGAAGGTAACTTTTGGATTCGCAAGGCTCGGCAGAAGACAAAGAATATGTGTAATATTCCGCTACTGGATATTCCTTTGGCTATTATTGAGAAGTATAAGGATAATCCAAAGTGTCAAAAACAGAATGTTTTACTGCCTGTCCCTTGCAATCAGAAAATGAATAGTTATCTGAAAGAAATCAGCGATTTGTGCGGGATTCATAAGGAAATTTCCACGCACACAGCGCACCACAGCTATGCCACTTCTGTGTGCTTAGCCAATGGTGTTAGCATTGAGAATGTCGCAAAAATGTTAGGACATTCCAATATCAACATGACAAAACGATACGCACGTGTATTAGACCAAAGCATTCTAAATGATATGCAGAAAGTAGGTAATAATTTGTTTGTATCAGATATTTAAGAATAAAAATAGTGATGTGAAATAGTCCTGATTGAGAGCTATAATACTCAATCAGGATTTTTCATTTATATACAAATGTGGGCTTCCACCCATTTAATAACATCCGATTACTTATACAGAATCTTCCCTTTAATCTGAATAAACAGTATGCAGTGGACTGAACTGCCATCCGATGTCCGTAACGCTCACTCCAACCAACATATTTTTCCTTTTTTTCTCTGATAAACATCCTACATATGGAAGGAATAAATAAGGCAACACTTTTTGTAAATTTACTCTTTTTCGGGACGAAAAAGGAAGAAATTTACAAAAACCGCTTGCGGCTCGGTGTTGCCGTTTTATTCTTGCAATATACCTTTGTGTTCAGATAAAGAAAGGATTAATTAAAGTTATTCCATTGGCGAATAAGATATTAGATTGGTTACTGCTATTGCGTAATTCTCGTCATTTATGGAATAAAAGCCTAATTTATTGGCAAATGTACTACTTTTGATGTTGGCGCACTCAATACCAATATAATTGAAACTATATTTTCGGGCTACTTCGGTCAAGAACCTAAGAAAGTGTGTTCCGTGCCCTATCCGTTCTTTACTAAAACCTAATCGGGCGATAATCAGACAATCGGGTGGAAATCGGCTTTCTACTCTCCTGATACGCAAATATAAATCTATCCGGCTGTTTCTCCGGGTGGCGATAATATTATCTACCGTTAGGTAAACGAGCGGTTTACTATACTTGAAACGTTCCATCAGGTAGCGGTCTATATCGTTTCTTAGTTCCTCATATTCAATCATCTTCTTATCCCTTTCTTCCTTTTCTTCTTGCGCTTCTGTGCCTGTAAGTTTTCTGCCAATGTTGCATCATAATTGTTGCCATCTCCCAGTGAAAAGATAGATAACAGAGAATCACCGCTTCTATTATCCCCCTGATTAAAAGCGTGTTTATTGTTTTGCTTGCTATCAATATTGCAAAGAATCATATTTTCTCTTTCACTGGATTGGAATACTTCTTTTTTATTTTCGCCAGTAAAGTTCTGCTCCTGTACTTCAATCTGTTCGGAGATAGAACCGTTCTTCATCGTGTTGAGATAATCAAAAGATTCTGTTTGTTGTCGGTTGTAACCGAATATCTTATCAAATCCCTGTTCTGCTTGTTGGAAGAGGTTCACACGGTCAAACCCACCTTTGATTACTCCGTTCTTGGTATTCTTATGGTTGGTTAGCGGAGATAGCTTCTTTTTATTAGTTTGGTCTTTCCGGCTTACAATCAAATGGCAGTGCATATTCAGTTCGTTATCGGAACGACTACGGTCAAAATGTATCTTCCCGTAAAACTTTATATCCGCTTCGGATAGTCCTTTGTTGAAGTTTTTGGCGTATTCAGGGATAAATACCTCACGGATATACCGTTTCATGGCTTCGGCTTTTTCCTGCTCGGTGTTACCCATTATCCGTAGTTCGTTTTCCGATGGGCTGACATGGATAGCATAAAACTTAGCATCTGTTTTTAGGAGTTGCCCGATATTGGTGTCTATATCCTTAATTACCTTTGATTTGTAGATATTATCATCCGTCAGGTTGAAAAAGCCGTCGGTATAGATTCCTTTCTCTATCCGTTCCAAATCTTCATGCTCCATGTATGAAGCTAATTGGCGGCTACTTCCTGCATTGTTGTATGTTCCGCTTGATGGTGGGGCAAAATCTATGTGCATGGCTCTATGTGTTTATCAGATTGATAATCTCTGCTTTTAGGCTCTCTTTCCGTTTACTATCCATCACACCACAAGCGGATAACTCCGAATAGAGTTGTATTAGATTTAGTAGCTTCTTATAATCTCGTTGGTGTATCTGATAGAGTGCGTTTAGTTGCTTCCCTTGCTGGTTGATTACGTCAGCGTGTTTGCTAAACTGTTCACTTACTTTTTGCAATACGGCTGTTTGTTTTCCCTGACTGGTTTCCAGCCACGAAAGAATAAGAGTTTCCAATGTTTTGCCAATGGTATCAAACCGAACCGCAATAGAATTGGCGGTTCGTATCATCGGATTTAGTTGTTCTTCCTCGTAGTGTCGGATGAAGCGGATAATGTCGTCCTGCCGTTTGTTTATCTTCGCCAGTTCCGATTTTACAGATTCCGGTGCTTCCGATGGGTTGATACACGCTTTATCAATATAGACAAATGCCAACCGGACTATTTCCCCTTTTTTCAATGAATAGCGTTTACAGAGCTTATCTATTAACTTACTCGTTTGTCGGTCTATTCCGATGGTGGTAAGTGTGGGTATATTATTGGTCTTATCCATGATTATAACTTTTTTATAAAGAAAGTGATATTCATTCAGTTGATTATAAGCGAAATACGTTTTCGACTTATAATCACTGTTATAAACAGTTACGAATGTAACCTCTTAAAGCCGAAGGCTTTGCCCCGCTGGGCAAGAGGGAGAACAGGACAAAGTCCAGTTCCCTCTTGCTTCATTTAGCGAAACGAGCCGAGCCACAGGGCGAGGCGGTTTCTGCTAAATGGGGATTATTAACACTTCATCAGGTGGTAACATTACCCACCTTGTTCTGCTTCGGTTTGCTTATCGAGTTGATTTTCCTTTTTGAACCGTTCATAGGTCTTGCAATCAGCATTTTCTTGAACAAATGCCCGAATGTCGGCTGAACGATAATAGGTCTTATGGCTTATCGTGAAGTAAGGGAGTTTGCCACTTGCCCGATAGCGTTGTAAAGTTCGAAAAGATACTTTCAATAGAAACGCCAAGTCCTGATTATCTAAAAGTTTGTCGTTCTCATCCATTACCTTGTCGGTATTGATAAGTGATTTCAGGTCTTGCCCTACTTCGGTGAGCTTCTTTGATAACCGTTCCATCCACTTGTCGAAGTTTTCATTATCTACATACATTTTGCTTCAATTTTTAGTTTAACATTATTGTTCTCAACCGATTGATGAAGCAAAGTTCGGCAGAATAGAGAAATTAAAATAGAGGAGTCCGGTATTGCCCCCTCTATATCACAAACGCAAATAGCTATTTATCAAACTATTGCAAAATCATCTTTTTTCATCTTTATTTTTCAGTGCTTCCGCTTGTCGTTTCTTATATTCTTTAATAAGGACGGCTTTTAAAGCATCCAATGTTTTTGTGAGATTACATGATTTGCGTTTGAAGAGTTCGCTTTGACGGTCATAGATACCGTTAAAACTAAATCCGAAAGCCTGTTCAAAGACTTCCGAAAAAGCAATGATAGTTGGATTCTTACCTGTGTTGTCGATGATACCACCTAACAACATCAAAGCTGAAAGAATTTCGGTCATACCCATAATTCCAAGATTTTGAAACTTAGGTATGACCGATAAAGGTGATTCAAATATTAATGGTGTTACCGGAGGAAACGATTCGGGATGTGTGATTTTGAAATTTAGCAGTTCCAGTTCTGCGTTAATAATCGCCTGTGTCTTTTGTAAGAACAGTTTTTTAAGCGCATTTTCCCCCCTGCCCGTAAAGAGGTGATGTTTCGAGTGAAGCTATCTCAATACGGGTAGCTACAAGAATCCGATAAGCAGTGGAATAATCATTTCCATTACTCACAGTTCTAATCTGTTCGAGAAATTTGCCATAGGCGTTTTTTATTTCTTCGTTAGTTACTTCTTGTGAGGTTTCAGACAATAGACTGAATATCCTCGTTTGTGATAAATCATTCATAAGCATAAACATTATAATAGTTAATATTGATAATTGGACTTAAAGTCTTGTTTTCTTATGATATATGATTCATTCTTATTTAATATATCGTATCACCCTACAAGGATTTCCAACTGCCACGCAATTTTCAGGGATAGATTTTGTAACCACGCTACCAGCCCCTATCGTTACGTTGTCACCAATTGTAACACCGGGTAAAATAATAGAACATCCACCAATCCAGACATTATTCCCTATAGCTACAGGAGCAGTGAATGATTTCCAAAATAGACTATTCTCTGGTAATCGTTCAGTAGGATTAATCGGATGTGTAACCGTATAAATATGAACCCCTGGACCGATACCACTATTATTGCCAATTATTATACGGTTGCAATCCAAAAATAAACAGTTCATATTTATTTCGACATTACTACCTAAGTGGATATTCTCACCGTAATCAACAAAGAACGGGGCGGAAATCCAAACATTACTACCTTGAGAACCAAGTAAATTATTCAATATAGCAATAAGTTCTTCCCTCTTTCGGCTGTCCATTGCATTATATTGTTGCTGTAAACGTTTTGCTAAATGCCAACGCGTGATTAACTCAATGTCGGCGCAATCGTATATTTCTCCAGAGAGCATTTTTTCTTTCTCGGTCATAATCCTAATCTAAAATTTCGAATTGATTTATTACTTAATTCAATCTCGCTAAATATTGTTTTTATATTACTTGATTGAGATTGTGAGCTAATACTCTTACTTGTGGGTGATTGTGAACTAAGCCCTATCATAATCATAGATGGATATTCATTTTTATACAATCGTACTAATTGCCATTGATTTCCATCAAGTGAATAATAAAATCCAATAATTTGGGTATCAGACGATATTTTCATATAAACTTCTTTTTGTGCGACCGCATCATGGTTATTGTCATCTGAAGTATTTACAGTTCGCACAGTTACTATGCGAGTAATGCCTCTCTCGTCCATTTCAAACGCTAATTTCTGCCATAAATCATCATGACAGTAAATGTACATTGCCCCCGCATCATAAATAGTTAAAAAATCAGGTTCAACTTTTGCCGTAAATGTAAATGGCTTGTTATTATCTATTTCGGTTAGCAATATCGGGGCATTAGATTTCTTTTCCACTCCATCAGGAGCGTTAAAATAATCACTTTCTATTCCGCTATGAATTGTAAGCGTGTCATTTTTGAATTTAAACTGTGGTGAATTTAGTGATTTGGAAAATATCCCCACGTTACAATCCTCTCCCTTAAATTGACTTTGATTTCCTTTGCATCCTACCATAACAAATAAACAAAAGATTAAAATTGCACTTTTCATACATACTGATTTTATAGATAAATATCTATCAGATATTTACCATGTTACTATTATCAGATGCAAAACTACGCATTTGACGACATCTTTTCTTTTAAGTAGTTAAAGAAATTATCTCTCACTCTTCCTGAGAGCACATAATGTTACGTGTGATATTCCGAGATAAGAAGCTATATATCCTAAATTTACTCGTTGGAATAAGTCTTGATTCTTAGAGCAGAAATCTTTATATCTTTCTTCTGCTGATAAATAAAGTCGCATTATTAACCTTCTCTCCATTTCGACAAAGGCATTTTGATGAAATACCCTAAGCCAATTAGCAATATCAATTTCTTCCAAACAGAGTTGATTTATTTTTGAAATTGGCATATAGTATAAAAGACTGTTTTCAAGCACTTGAACCGATTCGGTTTCATACCCTTCGGTTTTACCATAAAAACTATTGGTAGAGAAAATTAATTGCCCTTCTCTGCTGAACCATGAGGTAAGTTCTTTTCCATCAATCAAATTAAAAGAGCGTGCAATACCTTTCTCTATAAAATATATATTATTATCTTTCTTTCCTGATTCTATTAGGATAGTTCTCTTTGCTATATTCATAGGATGTAAGCAAGAAGTTAGTTTTTCAAGAGCATTTACATTAATTTTGAATGTTTCTTCCATTGAATTGATTATTTTATCCATATAATATATCTCATGATTTTATGATTAATCAACTTTACTGTTCTGCTTTTGCATATTTTACGCTAAGATAACATCAACCAAACGATTCTACCTAATCTTTGTCGTTTAAATTTTGGCAGAATTTTTATTCTACTGATTTGAAATTGATGTTCCCTTCTTATTTTATTAAAATGTCATGGAAACATATATTCCAAACTGTTCGTTATTAAGAATGATTGGCGAGATTGCCAAATTATGTTTTTTTGCAAAAGGACGGGTAAATATATAGCTGCTTCCAATACCTATAGCTGCTCCTGCAAGTACATCCCAACAATCATGTCTTTTAGCGTAAACACGCCCCCATACGACATAACCTGATACAAGGTAAGCGGGAATTGCATATTTCCATCCATATCGACGTTGAATAAATGCAGCCCCTTGAAAAGCCATTGCTGTATGATTAGAGGGGAAAGAATGAAAATCACTACCGTCAGGACGTTGCTTTTTTACGCTATATTTTAATAAGTAAGTAGCTGCAATACTGGTCGCTGCACCAAAAACTAATTGTTTCGTACCTTTATAATCTCCGGTTACAAGTGTTGTAATAAAACCGGCAGCCGGAGTGGCAAACATTAAAATGTCAGTAGAAGTTTTAACAGCATCACGGGATTGTGCGTTTATTCCACAATGAATTAAACAGATACATGATATAAATAAAAATATTTTCTGTTTCATATTATTTCTTGTTAGCATGAATATTAAAATGTACTTCCGAACGATTGTTCATATACTGTACAACCGAGTAATATAGCATGATGAGTGTAGAGCCAAGCAATAATCCGCCCATAATATCTGTAAACCAATGAACCCCCGAAATCAAACGTCCAATGATTGTTATAGAAATAATCAAGATTGACACTATATCAGCTATTGTTCGTACTGTCTTATTTTTTAATAAAACGTGAAACTGCATTATTGCGGTTACCATAATACATAGTACTATCATTGTGTGGGAAGATGGGAATGATGCTTCTAATGATTTATGAATGATAATAGGTCTATAATTCACAACATAGACTTCAAAAAACACATAGAAAGCAATTACAGTTAGGTAAAACACACCTAATGTAATAATACCAGTATCCACACGTTTGATACTTTTTCTTTTAATCAGTTGAACTAATCCTAATATTGAAAAACCGAGAGCTACCAATATGGGAATAGTGCCAATCCAGTCTGTAATATTATACCAAAGTGTGTTTATCCCGAACATATTAAACATTATTCCGTTTATTGTCGCAAGACCAACACGGGATTGCTGCGGACCTATCGGCTGAACATCAACAGTCAGTAAAGCCACAATTAACAGTGTAAACAGTAGAAACAATACCCCTGTTACGATAAAATTAATTTGATTTTTTCTCTTCATTTGCTTATTTACCATTTTAAATAATTTTATTGGTTATGGCGCAAAGGTATGGTGCTAACCTTACAAGAAACTGACGGCAACCTTACTTTTACCTTACTTTTCAATCCATCATAGCAGAACCCTACTTATTTTATATAACTTTGCCACAAATAGATAGACTAAAGGAATGAATCACGATTTTGATTATTTAAAGGACAAACGTATTTTATTAGTAGATGATGAACCGCAACTACTTGAAATGATTGAAGGCATTCTTAGGGAAGCCGGATTTGCCCATATATACAAAGCAACAAACCAAACCGAAGCATTACTATTATGTAATAAAACCACTCCTGAAATAGCTATATTGGATGTGATGCTTCCCGATGGAGACGGTTTTACTCTATTTAAGAAAATACGCGAAATAGGAGATTTTCCAGTATTATTTCTGACAGCCAAAGACCAGCCGGATGACTTGTTTACTGGGCTTGGTTTAGGAGCAGACGATTACATGGCAAAACCATTTCTTCCCCGTGAGTTGATACTTCGTCTGTTTGCTATTCTTCGTAGATGCTATAAAACGGATAACCCAGTTATACTATTAGAAGGCTGTAGGATTGACTTTGACAAAGCCGAAGTAGAACGTGATGGGGAAATATACCCTTTGACCGCAAAAGAAGTTTCGATTCTAATGACACTATTTAAGATGGCTAACCGTGTAATAACTATTGATGCTATTTGCCAAAGTGTATGGGGCAATAATCTTTATGGTTATGAAAACACATTGATGGCTCATATACGCCGTATTCGTTCTAAAATAGAACAAAATCCATCATCGCCAGTACTACTAGTTACCATAAAAGGGTTAGGATACAAACTAAATGTGTGATACTATGACTTTTATTCAATCCCCGATAAAACGGTTTGTAAAGCGTTTATTATCAGCAATATTTATTTTGCTTGCTGCTAATGCTCTCTTACTTGGTTTATATGCATATTATTATAAGAAATCAATATCGGATAAAATGCTGCCTATTCCATTGTTAAAGACATTATCAACCTCACTTGTACTTGATAACAAACAGTTTACATTGGATAGTATTACAATAAACCAACTTGACTCGCAACATTTATGGGCTGTGCTACTTGATGATAAACAGGGAACAATTTTGTGGAAACATAATTTTCCGGAAGAACTTCCCTCTATTTATACCTTAAGCGATATAGCTCTATTGAGTCGTTATTATTTAAAAGATTATCCTACATATACTTGGAAGCATCCGCAAGGCTTAATTGTTTTGGGATTTCCTAAAAACAGTATGACTAAAATAATAGGAACGATTTCTGTTTTTGAAGCCAATGAAATAGTATGGAAGATTATAGCAATAATCATTTGCGACCTGTTTATCTTGTTTTTTATTTACTTTACTATCGACCGGAAAACATTAAAGAGTGTGGTTAATATCTTAAATGCTATCAAATCTTTGGCTGTAGGGAAATTGATTCATTTAGAGGAAAAGGGGGCTTTGTCTGAAATAGCCATTCAATTGAATAAAACATCGAACTTATTAGAAGCTCGCTCCATTGCTCAGGAAAACTGGATAGCAGGTGTTTCCCATGATGTAAGAACTCCTTTATCTGTTATTCTTGGATATTCAGAACAAATAGAACAAAAAGAAACACTTCCAAAAGATATACGAGAAAAAGCATTTATTATAAAATTTCAGGGTGTCCGACTACGTAATTTGGTAAATGACTTAAATCTTGTAACTCGCTTAGGTAGCGGTAATATGACTGTAGAACAGGAACGATTTTATCCTGCCAGTTTTTGCCGTAACTTATTAGCCAATTTTCTAAACGATGTATCGAATGATAATTATTCTCTTGAAATTGATATAGACAGGGAGATGGAAACAATTTTAATAATGGGTGTTCCAAATTTGCTTCAAAGGGCTTTTTATAATCTACTCTATAATAGTGTTAAGCACAATCCTAACGGTTGTAATATATATTTTCAGTTACAGAAATCAGGCAATAATGTTGTTTTTGTATTTTCAGATGATGGAGAGGGAATGAGTGTTGAACAGTTTGAAGAATTGCAAAGCCGTCCTCACTATCTTTCATGTAATGAATCCACATTGTTACAACAACATGGTTTGGGGCTTTATGTTGTGCAGCAAATAATAAAGCTACATAATGCTACTATTTTATTTGGTAGTGGGAAATATGGCGGTTTTCAAAGCACTATTACTATACCGCTTGACGAAAAAGTCTAAATTATTTCTATGATTAAAAATAAAGATGTATTTTGTATTAGGTTATTTGAAGCAATGGAAAAACATAGAAAAATAAAGCAGTTCGCTCATTTCTATATCGTTATCCATCGCCCTTTCTCTTTCCTTTAAACATCTACTAATCAATAGATAAAATTAAAATATTCTACTGTTCGGAACATATAATGCCTTTATGAATATTTCAATGAAGAATTAACACATAAAATAGTTTCCAAAATTTCCAAATTATGACGATTCCTCGTATATTTGCAAAAGGAAATGTGTTGTGAAGAATTTCGCCGCAAAGTAGTGCAAAAATTTGGTGGAGCAATAGCGGGAGATTACTTCTTTTTTGAAAATATATCTATAAGAAATACAGCCACTTAAGTCAAAACGACGATTTCTGGTGGCACCACTTTTAAAAGACTTCAAATTTGGTAAATCCCTGAAAATTAAACATTTCAGGGATTTTCTTTTTCTCCCTATCCGCATATTTTTGGCAAAATAACGCACTTTCGTAGTGCTAAATCGTGGACAATTTTAGTCTCGAAAAAAATGTCCACGAATTGTACCGTAAGTCGCTGACTGTCTTATTGTTTAGTTCTTGCTATTCTGCACGATTCAGTAACTTTAAACATTAATTTTTAGAGTATGAAACGACAGACTTTCAACGTGCTGTTCTTCATCCGCAAAACAAGAACAGTAAAATCAGGTGAAACCCCTATCATGTTGCGGATAACAATTCAAGGTCAATTAGCTGAGATGCAGCTAAAAAGAACCGTTAAACCTGAACTTTGGTCGCAAACCAAAGAACGGTGTACAGGTAAAGATTCTAAATCTGTAGAAGTAAACCGTTATCTGGAATCGGTAAAATTACGCTTGTATGAGATTCATCGGACTTTGGAAGATGAAAATAAACTCATTAACCCGATGGAGATTAAGAGGCGTTTTCTCGGACTGGATGAAAAGCATAAGATGTTCTTTCAAGTATTTCAAGAACATAACGACAAATGCAGGGAACTGATCGGCAAGGATTATGCAAAGGTCACTATCTCACGTTTTGATACATGCTTGAAGTATTTTAAAGAAATGCTTCTAAAACAGTATCATCTAAAGGATATTCCGATGAAAGAAATAAATAATGCCATCATTCAGGATTATATTCATTTCTTGAAGTCGAAAAAGAATCTGCAAGAGAATACCGTTATCCGCTACATGAAAGTGGTCAAGAAGATTACTAACATGGCTCTTGCAAACGACTGGATAGATAAAAATCCGTTTATGAATATCCACTTCCATGAGCAGGAAGTACATAAGGAGTTTCTAACCAAAGAAGAATTAGAAATTTTACGAACTAAAGTTTTCAATGTGCCACGTTTGGAGTTGGTACGTGATATTTTCTTATTCCAATGCTGGACTGGATTAGCGTTCATAGATGTATCGGAATTGAAACCCGAACATTTGGTAACAGATAATGAAGGTAACATCTGGATAAGAAAGGCTCGCCAAAAGACAAAAATCATGTGTAACATTCCACTTTTGGATATTCCGTTAGCTATATTGGATAAATACAAAGGCTATCCGCTTTGCAAAAAGAAAGGTACATTATTACCCGTTCCATGTAACCAAAAGGCAAACAGTTATTTGAAGGAAATAGCTGATTTATGCGGAATTAAGAAGAACCTGACCACGCATACCGGACGTCATACATTTTCGACTGTCGTTACGCTGGCTAACAATGTATCATTGGAAAATGTATCTAAGATGCTTGGTCATACCAATACAAAAATGACACAACGGTACGCAAAAGTATTAGATCAGAGTATTCTTCGAGATATGCAGAATGTACGGGAGAACTTCTCTACTAAAACCACCTAAAGATGAAACGGCTACCCAATCCATTCGGACGGTAGCCGTTTCTCCTTCTTCATCATATTAAAGACTAAAAAGAATAATCTTCTATATTATAGGCTGAAATTATAGGCTGAACGAAACCTATCTTCCAAAACCTTCCTAATATCCGATTCACGAAACAGCACTTTGCCCGGAAGTTGAATAAAAGGGAAAACGCCATCATCCCGATAATACTGTAAAGTTCTACGGCTGATTTTGAGAATAGAACAAAGTTCTTCGCTTGTCAGATACCGTTCACCCTCAAACATGGGCTTATTATTCTTTAATGCATATTCTATATAAGGTAAAGCCCTATCTAACGATTGCAATAATTCTTGGCTATCCTCATTCGTGTACAAATCCATAAGCAATTATTCTTTAATGGTTACTTTTATTCTACCTGAATCCAACAATTTTTGTACTTCGGCAACCTTATAATATACTTTCTTGCCAACAGTCGAAAAAGAAAGTTTGCCACTCTCCCGTAAAGACTGTAATATTCGCAAAGAAAAATTTAAGGAAGCTGCCAATGTCTTGCCCTCTATCCATTCTTTCTCAATACCCATATCAGAGGGAGATAAAGAAGTATTATCTGCCAATGATATAATCTGTTCCAGCTTCCTTCTAAAAGAATCGAAGGAAACTCTTTCTATTGCTACTATATCCATATATAATTTACTTTTCAAAATTCATTTTCTCAATCCTTTTCTTTTAAAGTATGTTTTGAGAGTGGCAGGTTATTCCTTCCAACTTTCAAAGTAGTGCTTTTGGAGCAGTTTTTCAATATCACTTTGGCGGTAGATGATTTTACCTTTTATCTGGATAAAGGGGATTAGCCCTGTATCTCGCCATTCTTGCAGAGTTCGTAGACTGACATTCAGCTTTTTGGAAACTTCATGGTTAGAAAGAAAATGCTCTCCGTTCAGGTGGGGCTTGTAGTGCTTGACAATAGTTTCAATGCCATTCAGCATTGAATCGAGCGAAGAAATAAATTCTTTGACTTGCGGTGTATCTTTATTTATAAGTTCCATGATTGAAAAATTGTTTTATTGAAATATTGATTTCAAGATTGCTAGATAGCTAATCAGTTATATGATTAGCTGGTTGATAAGTTAGTTACGCAGATAATCACCTAATGATGAAATGCTAAGTACATCTTTTACCCGGTCATAATCTATATAGAGCCGCTTGGATGCAGTGGCAATAAAATACTGGCTACCATCTTTCTGTATCTCATACGTAGCAGGAGAAGCCTGTTTGGTGGTTTCCGATACATATATAATAGAAAGGAGATGTTTTTGTCATTCCGGTAAATGATAACCGTAGGATTCAGATTAACGCTTTCCCATGTGCCGACAATGGGAAACAGGTTGAAGGACGGATAATCTTCTTTAGTTCTTTTCATAAGGCGTGGTTTGTTTGGGTGATTGATTCAGTGTTTCACTGTCTGCAATAATTCTTTCAATATCAGCATATTTATAATAAATCTTACTGCCTATTTGAAAATAAGCCAATCTTCCGCTACTCCGATAATATTGCAGCGTTCGCTTGCTAAAGCCTAACAACAGGCACACTTCCTGACTGTCCAGCCAGTTTTCTACTTTCTGTGTATGAGTGCTGCACAAACTTTCTATCCGTTTGGCAAACTCCGTGAACCGTTCGCAGACATACGAAAATGTTCTTCTTTCGATGGTTACTACTTCCATACTTTTTCAAATTTAAATGGTTTATAAAACGTGTTGATTCTATTTTCATCGGCAAATGAAAGAAGAATCAAGAGCCGTTTTAAAAACTGTCTAGGGATGGCATAGTAAGTTCAGCATTGGCTTGATAGTAAAAAACTATCTTCCACTGCAAATTTACCAAGCAAATTATTTGTATGTTTCCGATAAGTAACATATATTTGTTCCCAAATAGTAACAACATATAAAATGGCAGGAAAAAGCATAACAGGAGAAAGAGATCGGGAAGCTACTGAAAAACGGTTACTGGATACTATCGGTAAAATGATTGCCGAAGATGGCTTCGAGAAAATTGGCATTAACGCTATAGCTACCCAATCAGGTGTTTCAAAGATATTGATATACCGCTATTTTGGTTCGGTAGAGGGACTTATGGCTGCTTACATACGGCAACATGATTTTTGGCTCAATTTTCCACTTGAATATCCCAGCCGTAAAGAACTACCTGCATTCGTGAAAGGTATGTTTCAAGGACAGATTGAGCAATTAAGGAATAATCCTACTTTAAAAAGGCTTTATCGCTGGGAACTATCTTGCAATAATGATATGATCGTAAAGCTAAGAGAGCAGCGGGAGAAAGTTGGAATAAACCTTATTAAAAAAGTGAGTGAACTAACAGGACATCCGCAGAAGGAGATAGCGGTAATGGCTTCCCTCTTGACTGCATCTATTACTTATCTGGTGATGCTGGAAGATTTCTGTCCGGTATATAACGGCATCCCCCTAAATGAAAACTCCGGTTGGGAACAAATAAACGAAGGAATTGAGGTCTTTATCAATAAGATATTTCAAAATGAACACTGATTTCATACAAATAGCCAGCTATGCTTCTAAGGCTCCTTCGGGACATAACACGCAACCTTGGAAATTTCACATTGCTGATAATACAATTACGGTTATTCCAAACTTCGAGGTTGCATTACCTGTCGTTGATGGAAATAACCGGGAGTTATTCATTAGTTTAGGTTGTGCAGTCGAAAACCTATGTATTGCGGCTAACCATTTCGGCTATACAACTCAAATAGTTGAATATAGCATCAAAGGAATCATTCTTGAATTAACAAAGAATGACCTCATAGTTGAGAATCCTCTATTCCATGAAATAGAAAAACGGCAAACAAACCGTAGTGTCTATAATGGTAATAAAGTATCAAATGAAATGCTGCAACAGCTTCAATCCATTCAAAAAGAAGATGCTGTTCAATTCTACTTTGCCGAAATAGGTACACCATTTGCCGACACAATAATCAAATACATACTGAAAGGGAATGAAATTCAAATGAATGATGCTGCTTTCAAAAATGAATTACTTTCGTGGATGAGATTTAATAAGAAACAGGTTACAGAGACACAAAACGGATTAAGTTATCTCGTTTTCAGAAACCCGCCATTGCCCGGAATATTTGCACGCCCCATAGTTCGCTTATTCCTAAAATCCAATATGCAAAATAAATCGGATAGGAAGAAAATCGGTTCTTCCTCACATTTCGTTATATATACCACGCAGAATAATACCATTGAAGAATGGCTTAATTTAGGGAGAAGCCTTCAACGCTTTTTATTAAAAACTAGTGAAATAGGAATTTCTTACGCTTTCCTGAACCAACCATGTGAAGTTACCACATTGTCGATTGCTCTACGGAAAGAGTTACCTATTAATAAGGAATATCCTACCTTGATATTGAGAATAGGTTATGCAAATCCAGTGCCCTATTCTCCTCGTAAGAATATTGAAACATTATTAAGATAATCTTTTTTTGCTCACAATGTTCCCGATAAGTAACAAATGATATAATAACAATTTAATAAAACTAACATGAAGAAAATGGGATTGACATTCATTTATTTATGGCTCATTAGCCTTTGTTCCTGCCAAAAGGAACTAATTGAATATAAGAAAGGAGATGTAAAGATCCGCATAGAGCAGGGTGAACAATGGCTGCATGATTTTCCTTTGTTTTTGGGTATTAATAAAAAGAATCCACCGCAAATTGCTATTTGGTTGGAAGATACACAAGGGGATTATCTTTCAACGGTTTATGTAACTCATAAAATCGCCACTCAATCTTGGCAAGCATCGGGAGGAAACCGACGAAAAGAAGCTCTACCTCATTGGTGTTATTCACGTGGAGTTAAATACGATGATGGACTTTATTTGCCAACAAAGAAAGAGCCATTAATAGATGGCATATCAGGAGCGACCCCACAAGAAAGCTTTGATATTAAACTAAATCCGGCAACAGCATTAAAGAAGTTCGTAGTAAAAATAGAAATAAATCATTCCACTGATTTCAATGAAGCCTTCCCTAAATCAGCCAAAGATGGAGAAGCCAACTATTCAGGAGGTAAAGAAGGAAGCGGACAACCTGCAATCGTATACGCTGCCAATGTAGATTTATCGTCAGGTGAAAAATCATTTGAAGCAAATCTGGTGGGGCATAGTAGCCCTAATGGTAGTTCCGGAGAAGTCAGTAAAGATACATCGGGGCTGACAACTGCTTTACATATCGTAAAACGTATAACTGTAATTATCCAATGAAAAAGATTATTCTGCTTATTATAGTAAGTTGCACTGTTGTAATGGCAACAGCACAACAGACAGAACGCTTCACTTTTGCCACAAGTGTAGGGACAGGAATTGACATGAACGAGCCGTCAGCCACTCCGTTTACATGGCAAGCTCTAGGCTATTATGCAATCAACAAACGGTTCTCGGTCGGCATTGGTACAGGATTATCAATTTATGAAAAAGCTCTGATTCCGCTATTTGCTGATGCAAAATTTTTAATCATAAAGCCTAGAAAATTCACTCCTTATATTGAATGTGGTGTTGGATATAGTTTTGCACCGGATAAAAATGCTAATGGAGGTTTTTATTTGAATCCGTCTGTCGGGATAGAATATTCAATCTGTGAAAGTAAGAAGTTATTCTTGGCTTTAGGATATGAATCCCAGAAACTTGAACAGCTAAAAACGCAAAAGCAATCATTGTTTACAGCCGAGTTTGCAGAGAAGCTAATCCATAATGCTATTTCAATAAAGATTGGATTCATATTTTAAAGATATACAGAAATCATTCAGCAACATGTAACAGACTTTAGTCTGATTATTAATACTCATTAATTATTAAACACTTCATGCCTATGAATGATTTATCAAAAACGAGGATTATCATCTTATTAACTGATTCCTCACAAAAAGTAACTGACACAGAAATGCAAGACGCTTATGACGAATTTATCAGGTGCATAGCTACAATTGGCAGTTCAAAAGATAACTCCAACATCTTTCGGATGCTGAATCTCACTCGTATTGAGATAGCACCCTTAAAAGAGCTATATCAGTGCGAGCAGGGAAAAAAATGCGCTTAAAAATTCTTATTTGCATAAAGTGCTAGCTATTATCAATGTAGAATTAGAACTATTAAGTCTAAAAATTAAGCATCCTGAATCATTTGATTCATCTATCTCACCAACATTCGAATCAGATCTATACGTAATCCCTAAGTCAAAGGACTTGGGGATTATTGGTATTGCTGAAATAGTAATAGGGTTATCTTTTTTAGGCGAAGTAGTCGGAAAAGACGGAAAGCCCGTCCCATTAGTTCGTTTAGCTCACGGTTTTGAAATCCTTTTCAATTTAAAATTTGGAAGTATATACGATAAACTGGATGCTATCTTTATGCGTAAACCATTCAATCTGACCAAAACATTAGATGCTTTAAAGAATGCAATTAACAAAGAAGCCCGTAAACGAGCTAATAAACATTAGACAAAATGGTTTTATAATCCTCTTATTTACAACTATTTGAATTTTATTTTAAGGGGAGTAGGTAACTACTCCTCTTTTTCTGATTCTCCATTCTGCCGATTTTTACATCATCAATCGATTGACATTCATGATGTATCACTAAAAAATGAAGCAAAATGTATATAGACAACGAAAACTTTGAGAAATGGATGGAAAAGCTATCCAAGAAACTCACTGAAATAGGGAAAGACTTAAAATCCCTAATCAATACCGATAAAGTATTAGATGATAATGAAAAGATACTCGATAATCAGGATTTAGCCTTTCTTCTGAAAGTATCTTTCCGAACTCTTCAACGTTATAGAGTAAGTGGGCTACTACCATTCTTTACCATCGGAAAGAAAACTTATTATCGTGCTGGTGATATCCGGTCTTTCGTTCGTGAACGTGCTGATTTCCAAGCCTACAAACAGTTTGAAAAAGCCAATCAATTAGAGAATCAGCCTTGAAAGCAAAAGGTAGCAAATTTAGGAATGAAGCATTACTGCTCCTTCCTTGTGCTACCACCCTAATTTAGCTGAAACAGCTACGCCTTTCGGCTTTGCTCGTTTCGCTAAATTGAGCAAGAGGGAACTGGACAAGTCCTGTTCTTCCCTCTTGCCCTGCGGGGCAAAGC
>OGRY01000580.1_pt1 | contig 30136 bp, 27 predicted proteins | sample 1553551 | NCBI WGS metagenome assembly OGRY01 (sample SAMEA2580101, study PRJEB22360) | human gut metagenome | biome: human gut; feature: human-associated habitat; material: faeces | place: Denmark | collected 2008/2010
TAAATAATTTATTTAATTTAAATATTAAATTTTTAAGTATAAGTTTACCAATAGGTATTAGTTTTTATACATTTCAAATACTTACTTATGTTATTGATGTTTATAAAGGTAAAGTAGGTGTTCAAAAAAGTATTATTAATTTAGGTTGTTATATTAGTGCTTTTCCTCAACTTATTGCGGGACCTATAGTTAGGTATGAAACTGTTAATGAAGAGCTTGATGAACGATGCGAAAATATAGAAAACTTTGCAACAGGTATTAGAAGATTTATTATTGGTTTATTTAAAAAAGTTGTAATAGCAAATGAAATGGCTTATGTTGCTGATACTTTATTTGGTTCAGATATTGCCGAGTTAGGTGTTATTGGTATGGTTGTTGGTGGTGTTGCTTTTACTTTCCAAATTTATTTTGATTTTAGTGGATATAGCGACATGGCAATTGGTTTAGGTAAAATGCTTGGATTTAATTATTTAGAAAATTTCAATTATCCATATATTGCTCGCACTATAACTGACTTTTGGAGAAGATGGCATATTTCATTATCTACATTCTTTAGAGATTATGTTTATATTCCTTTAGGTGGAAATAGATGTAAAGGCGCGCGTCATATATTTAATTTATTTGTAGTGTGGGCCTTGACTGGTTTATGGCATGGTGCTAGTTGGAACTTTGTTTTCTGGGGACTTTTCTATTTTGTTTTATTAGTGTTAGAAAAATTTGTATTTAAAAATATTGATAAACTTCCAAAAATTTTAGGACATATTTATACATTTAGTTTAGTTACATTTGGTTTTATAATATTTTATTTTACAGATACAAGTGCATTAGTGGAAGCTATTAAAACATTGTTTGGTGCCCATGGATTTGGTAATTTAAGTGTATTTAATCATTATCAAATAATTAGGGTAAGAACAATATTAGTATTTATTTTAGCAATATTTGCATGTACACCAGTATTTAAAAACATGTTAGATAAGAAAAATAAAATGAGTGATATAATAATACTTGTATTATTTATCCTTAGTATTGTGGGTATTTTAGCATCTAGCTATAATCCATTTATATATTTTAGATTTTAAGTTTCAAAGTGCAACAATAGATATTCAAAGTGCAAAATTTGCACTTTGAATATTGTTTTTTACTAATATAAATGATATAATAGGTATAAGATGGAGGTTATGATGGATAAAGAAAATTGGAATTTAGAGCTTTCTACATATATTAAAGAAGGAGATTTAAGTGAAATTGAAAAAACTAAAGCATGGGAAATGGCGATTGGTCTTCAAGAGGTAGATGGGTTAGAGCCATCAAAATATTTAATTGATACTGCTAAAGAGCATATTGAAGGAAAATTAGATATTAAAGATGTAGAAAAAAGAATAAATAGTTACTATAATGAAACAGAAAAAAGAAATAAAGAAGAAAATAATAGTGAAGAAGCAGATAAAGTTGCTGTGAAAATAACAGAGATATTAAGTGATAATTCTTTTAATTTTAGTCCAACTGAACTTATTAATATTCATCAAAAATTATTTAAAGGTGTATTTCTTCATGCTGGTATGTTAAGGGATTATAATTTTACAAAAAAGGAATGGGTACTAAATAATGATACAGTTATTTATGCTTCTTATGAAAGTATTATGGATTTATTAAAATATGATTTTTTAGAAGAAAAAAATTTTTCTTATAAAGATTTGTCTTTAGATGAAGCAATTTTCCATATATGCATGTTTACATCCAATATTTGGCAAATACATCCATTTTGTGAAGGCAATACAAGAACAGTTGCAGTTTTTATGATTAAATATTTAAAAACTTTTGGATTTGATGTTAATGATGAGATGTTTGCTAAACATTCATGGTACTTTAGAAATTCACTTGTAAGGGCAAATTATAGAAATTTTAATAAAAATATTTTTGAAGATATGTCTTTTTTAGAAAAATTCTTTTATAACTTGTTGACTGATACCAATTATGAGTTAAAAAATAGATTTCTTCATGTAGATTATGAAAAGAATAATGATGATACATTAAAAAAAGATAAGGGAGATTATACTTTAGAAGAACAAGCAATTGTTAATATAATTAGGAAAAATTCATTTGTAAAACAAGAAGAAATAGCTAAACAATTAAATAAATCGTTAAGAACTGTTAAGACTATTATGTCTTTAATGCAAGAGAAAAAAATGATTGTTAGAAATAATGGAAAAAGGGATGGAGAATGGGTAATTTTGTAATAGTTTGGTTGCAGAATTATCTTATCTTGTGATATAATATTATTTACTTAAAGGAGGTTATTTAGATGAAAGTAATTTTATTAAGTGATGTAAAAGGAAAAGGCAAAAAAGATAGTGTAATTAATGTAAGTGATGGTTATGCTAATAATTATTTAATTAAGAATAATTTAGCTGTTCCTTATACAAAAAGAAGTAGTGAAATATTAAATGAAGAATTAGATGAAAGACAAAAAAATGAAGATGCTTTAGTAGAAAGCTTGAATGAAATAAAGAAAAAGTTAGATGGAAAAACTATAACTTTTAAAGTTAAAACTGGAGCTGGTGATAAAGTATTTGGTACAATATCTAATAAACAAATATCTGAAAAGTTAAAAGATATGGGTTATAAAATAGATAAAAAATGTATTAAAAGTGATGTTGCAATAAGTAGTTTAGGTGTTACTAAAGTGAGTATTGAATTACATAAAAAAGTTAAATTTGACATGAATGTTGAATTAGTTAAATAGGAGGGTTTATGGCAAGAAGTATGCCTCAGAATAAAGAAGCTGAGATGAGTGTCTTAGGTGTTGCTTTTTTAAATAATAATGAAGTTAGTAAGATAGTTGAAGAAGTAACAAGTGATATGTTCTTTGATGAGAGAAATAGATATATATTTAATGCAATAAAAAGTTTACATGAAAGTAAGACACCGATTGATATTACAACTCTTAGAAATGAACTAGATAAAGATAAGAGATTTAATGCTGTTGGACTTGATTATATTACTGAAGTAATTGATAGTGTAGTAACAAGTGCTAATTTAGATTTTTATATTAAAATTATCAAAGATTATGCTGTTAGAAGAAATTTAATTGAAACAGCTAGTGATATTATAACTAAGACATATGATGAAGAAGATGTAAATAGTTTACTTGATAATGCTGAAAAAAATATATTAAATGTTGTTAGAGCAAGAAGTGTTGGTGACTTTGTGCCAATTAGTGAAATTTTAAGAAGAGCTCAAGCTAAGCTGGAAGAACTTGCTAAAAATAAGAGAAGTATTACAGGTATTGAAACTGGTTTTCCTGATTTTGATAAAATAACAACTGGATTACAAGATGGAGAAATGATTATTTTGGCTGCTCGTCCAGGAATGGGAAAAACTGCACTTGCTTTAAATATGGCTGCTTATGCTGCAACACATACAAAAAAAGCTGTTGCTATATTTAACTTAGAAATGTCAGCAGAAATGCTTATTAATCGTATGATTTCTTCGATTGGTCAAATTGATGCTTATAAGTTGCAAACTGGTAATATGCAAGAAAAGGATTGGAAAAGATATAATGAAGCATTATCACAACTTGCTGATACAAATATATATATTGAAGATAATGCTGGTGTTACTGCTCAAGAGATACGTGCTAAATGTAGAAGACTTGCTAATAGTGAAGATGGTTTAGGTTTAGTAGTAATCGACTACTTACAATTAGTTAGTTCTGGGTCAAGAAGGGTTGAATCTCGTCAAGTGGAAGTATCAGAAATATCTCGTTCCCTTAAAACTATGGCATTAGAGTTAGGGGTACCAGTTATTGCCTTATCGCAATTATCAAGAAGTGCTGAAAAAAGAGAAAGTAATCAACCAATGCTTGCGGATTTGCGTGAATCTGGGTCTTTGGAACAAGATGCCGATATTGTTTTATTCATAAATCGTAAAGATTATTATGAAAAAGCAAAAGATTTTAATCAAAAAATAGTGCCAGCAGAATTAATAATTGCTAAGCACAGAAAAGGAGGACTTGGAACAGTTAACTTATTATTTGAACTTAATATGAGTAGTTTTAAGAGTCAATTAAAAGCAGCTGGAGATGAAAATGAATAATAAAAGTAAAGTTATAACTGCTATATTATCAATATTAATTATTGTTTTGTATTTTGTAAATGAAAAAAATGATTATAAGTTTGATGAAGCAAGCAAAGCTTATCAAATTTATTTGGATGGAAAAGAAATTGGGTTAATTAAAGATGAAAATGAATTATATAGTTTAATTAATAAAGAACAACAAAATATAAAAGATCAATATGGTGTTGATTATGTTTATCCTCCGGATGGACTTGATATAGTGGAAACAAAAACATTTGATGAAAACTATATGGGGGTAGAGGAAATATACCAAAAAATTGAAAATGCAGATGATTTTACTATAAAAGGTTATATTATTACAATAAAAAGTGATGATAAAGAAAAAGAAAATATTGTTATTAATATTTTAGATAAAAAAGTATTTGAAGATTCATTAAAAAAATATGTTTTATCATTTGTAACTGAAGAAGAATTAAATGATTATAATAATGGACATAGAAGTATAAATGAAATAGGTTCTATTATTGAAAATATGTATTTTAATGAAACAATAACTATAAAAGAAGGATATGTTAGTGTTAAAAATAAAATTTATACTGATTCTGAGTCTTTAAGTCAATATTTGTTATTTGGTCCAGATGTTAAAATGGATACGTATACAGTTAAATCTGGAGATAGTATTGCAAGTATAAGTGAAGATAATAAAATGAACTCTCAGGAATTTTTGATTGCAAATCCTAAATATAAGAGTGAGGATGCGATGCTTGCAGTAGGTAGTGTGGTTAATATTACAATTATTAATCCTATTATTACTTTAACTTATAGTGTTTATGAAATAAATGAAAATATTACACCATATACAACAGCAGACCCAATTGTTGATAATACGAAGGAACCAAGTTATAAAGAACCAACAAGACCTGGTGTTAATGGTATAACATTAATCCATAGTACTTACGAGGTTATTAATGGTGAACGTTCAACTGGTGTTGAAATTAAAGACCGTAAAGTAATTAGAGAAATGGTTCAAGAACAATATACAATTGGTAGAAGAACAAATGGTTATTATTATCCAACTAGTGGATGGGGTTATCCAACTGAATATCCATATGTTATTACAAGTCCTTTCCAATGGCGATGGGGAAAACACCACGATGGTATCGATATTTCTGGTACTGGTTATAGGTCAAGAATATTTGCGGTTGCTCCAGGTACTGTTGTTGAAGTTGGTTATAGAAGTACCGATGGTAACTATGTAATAATTGAACATGAAAATAATATTTATACACAATATGCTCATATGTATGGAGCTACAGTTGTGGAAGGTCAAACTGTTAAGAAAGGAGACCAAATTGGCGAAATGGGAAATACAGGATATGTTCTTCCGGCACCAAGTAAATATAATCCAACTGCTGGTACCCACCTTCATTTCGGGGTATCAATCGGCTGGCCATTCCATGGTGCTTACTCTTTCCAAAATCCAACGAGGTATATAAGATTCTAATGAAGGTAGTAGTATTATCTTCTGGCTCTAAAGGAAATGTTACTTATTTAGAAATAAATAATAAAAGATTTTTGTTAGATGCTGGAAGAAATTATAAATATATAAATGAAAATTTAAAAGATATTGGTGTTGATGTAAAAACAATAGATTATGTTGTTATAACTCATAATCATAAAGATCATGTATCAGCATTGAAAACTTTGCTTGATAAAACTAGAGCTGCTTTAATAGTGAGTGAAAAAATGTTTTATTCAATTGAAGATTTAAAAGATTATAAACATATAATTGTACTTGAAGATGAAATAGATTTAGATAAAATTCATATAACATCATTTAAATCTAGCCATGATGCACCGGATTCTAGAAATTATGTATTTGAATGTGATGGTAAAAAAATAGCATACGTTACTGATACAGGTTATGTTAATGCTAAAAACTTTAAGTATTTAAAAAATTTAGATATATATCTATTTGAAAGTAATCATGATTTAGAATTATTAATGAACGGTCCTTATCCAGAATGGTTAAAAAGAAGAGTTTATTCTGATGAAGGCCACTTGTCTAATAAGGCAGCATCATTTTATCTTACTAAATTAATCGGAGATAAAACTAAGAAAATAGTTTTAATCCATTTAAGTGAAACAAACAATTTGGAAAGTATTGCTATGGAAACAATTAATAATACATTTTTAGATTATGGGATTGATTTTCATGATATAGTTTGTGCAAAACAAAATGAAAAAACGGAAGTAATTGAAATATGATAAAGATTTTATGTGTAGGAAAGATTAAAGAAAATTATTTGGATGAACTTATAAATGATTATAAGAAAAGAATTGGAAAGTATATAAAGATAGAAATAATAGAATTAAAAGATGATGTAAATTATGATAAAGAAATAAGTAATTTAATAAAGAATATAAAGACTAGTGATTATAATATTGGTTTAGATTTAAAAGGTAAAATGTATTCAAGTGTAGAATTTGCTGATAAAATAGATAAAATTTTACCTCAGAATAGTAATATAACTTTTATAATTGGAGGTTCTTTAGGATTAAATGATGAGGCTAGAAGTCTTTGTAATGAATTAATTAGTTTTTCACAGATGACTTTTCCTCATGGCTTATTTCGTGGTATTTTACTTGAACAAATTTATAGGGCTTGTAAGATAAATAATCATGAAATGTATCATAAGTGAGGTTGTATGAAAGTAAATGAAATAAGAAATATGAAAGCGGCTTTAACTCATGCTGGCAAGTTTCATGCTGATGATGTTTTCGGGGCTGCTTTTTTAAAAATTATAAATCCAAAGCTGAAAATTATAAGAAGTAATGTTGTACCAGCTGATTTTGATGGATTAGTTTTTGATATAGGAATGGGTGAGTTTGACCATCATATGGCTAATAATGAATGTCGAAGTAATGGTCAATCTTATGCTGCTTTTGGAAAACTATGGAGAGCTTTTGCTAAAGATTTATATGGAAAATACATTTATGAAAGTATTGATAAAAAATTAATTGAAGACTTAGATTTATGTGACAATACAGGTAGTTATAATGCTTTAGCTATAGCTATTGATACTTTTAATAATAAAGATGTAACTGATAATGATGATAATTTTTTTGAAGCAATGGAATTTGCTAAAAAGATATTAGAAAATATGATAAATAAAGGAAAATTACATGAAATTGATATTTTGAAAGTAAAGAAATATTATGAAGATGCTGTTGATAAAAGAATTATTGTTTTAGATGAACCTTTATTTTATAAAGATTATTTGCCATTTACGGATGCAATATATGTAGTATACCCATCAAGCAGAGGAGGTTATGCTGCTCAAGGGGTAACTATAGATAGTAATACAAATAAGTTAAAGAAAGATTTTCCTTTAGAATGGGTAAATAATTTACCATCGTACTTAAGGTTTTGTCACACATCAAGGTTTTTAATTGCATCTGATACTTTTGAAGGTATTATGCATGCAGTTCGGGAGGCTTTAAAATGATAGGAAATGATTGGGATGAAAAATTAAAAGTTGTCTGGGATAGTCCTGGGTTTAAAAACTTTTATAAAAGAATTATGCATGAATATGAGATTAAGGAAATTTATCCTCCGAAAGATTATATATTTAATGCTTTAAAATTAACAAGTTATGAAAATACAAAGGTAGTAATTGTGGGACAAGACCCATATCATGGTAAAGGGGAAGCTCATGGGTTATCATTTTCAGTTCAAAAAGGAGTGAGAGTACCACCTTCTTTACAAAATATTTATAAAGAATTAAATGATGATTTGAAAATTCCTCCGAAGGATAATGGGGATTTAACTGAATGGGCTAAGCAGGGAGTTTTACTTTTAAATGCTGTATTAACAGTGGAAAAGGATAAGGCTGCAAGTCATAGAAACTTAGGTTGGGAACCTATGACTGATTATATTATTAAACTTCTTAATTTAAAAAATAAACCTGTAGTTTTTATTTTATGGGGAAACTTTGCTAAGGAGAAGGCTAAACTTATAACAAATCATCAGCATTATATTATTATGAGTCCTCATCCTTCACCATTTTCTGCTTATTCAGGATTTTTTGGTAGTAAGCCATTTTCTAAAACTAATGAATTTTTAATAAAAAATGGGCTTGTACCAATTGATTGGTCAAAATAAGACTTGGAAAAACCAAGTCTTATTTCTTAGCTTATTTTAAGTATTAAATAAGCATTGGTAATTACATTGGGTAACAATTGTTATCATAGTTATATTGAAGTTTATTTTGTATATTATTCTATCCAGTAGGACCAGTTGGGCCGGTTGGGCCAGTTGGACCAGTTGGACCTGTTTCACCTTGTAATCCTTGAGGTCCTGTTGGGCCTTGAGGAATTGTTAAGTTTAAAACATAATTAGGTGCTGTTCCAGTTATTGAAGCTGTAGCTTCTGTACCAGGTGCTCCTGTGGTAATGGTTCCAATTTCTAATGTTGGAGTTTCTCCGCTTGCTCCAGTTTCGCCTTGTAACCCTTGAGGTCCGGTAGGTCCCGTAGGTCCCGTAGGTCCTTGTTCCCCTTGTATTCCTTGAGGTCCGGTAGGTCCCGTAGGTCCTTGTTCCCCTTGTATTCCTTGAGCTCCTTGAGGTCCGGCAGGTCCCGTAGGTCCTTGTTCCCCTTGTATTCCTTGAGCTCCTTGAGGTCCGACAGGTCCCGTAGGTCCTTGTTCCCCTTGTATTCCTTGAGGTCCGGTAGGTCCCGTAGGTCCTTGTTCTCCTTGTATTCCTTGAGCTCCTTGAGGTCCGACAGGTCCCGTAGGTCCCGTAGGTCCTTGTTCCCCTTGTATTCCTTGAGCTCCTTGAGGTCCGTCAGGTCCCGTAGGTCCAGTTGCACCAGCTGGTATGTTAAATTCTAATACAGCATTAGATGGTGTTCCAGTATTAACTACACTTGCATTCGTTCCTGGGGCTGTAGTTGTAGTTGTACCAACCGTTATGGTTGCTCCAGCAGGTCCGGCTGGTCCAGTGGGTCCAGTTGGACCAACACATGTATATGTTATATTTGGTTTTTCTTTATTAAAGCAATCGATATATTGTTTTGCTTTTTTTATATTATTGTTCATTTTGAACTCCTTTCAATAATATAATATGAAATTATAATGGACATGCTTATGATACTCGTCCATATTTTAACAATTTATATATAATTTTCATATGGTAACAAGGTTATTCAAAAGTTGCAAAATAAAAACAATTACAAATATTTAAAGGTGCTTGAATATAATAAAATGAAACATTCAATTTTGTAATATTGAATGTTTCTTGAATTAATTCTTTTAGTTTATTATAATTTAAAATCATCTATAACTGCATCTTGCATGTTTTTACCATCAAAGAATGGTTTTATTTTATATCCATGTATTTTAGCAACAATATTTGTTGGAACTTTTCTTATAAGTTTATTTAATTCACTAGTGTTGTTGTTAAAATATGTTTTACATGAAGTTAATGTTTCATTAATTTTATCTATTTCTTTTAAATCTTTATTAAATTCTTTTGTGTTTAATTCTTCATGGTCATTTTTAACTTCTAAAATTATGTTGTAAGCTTCAGTTAATTTTCTATCTAAATCATAGTTAGTAATCCTTTTATCTTTTAAATCAATGTATTCTTTTAAATAATCTTTTTTTGTTACAACTTTTTTTATGGCAATATTAAGTTTAGCAATAATGTCATATTTTTGCCTTAAAGATTCATCAATTATGCCTTCAGCTTTTTCTATTTTTAATTTATAACTTACTAAATTGTTATATATTGTAGCATAAATGATTGCTAAAATACCTAATATAATAATTAAAAGTAGGATTATTTCAAATAAATTCATTTTAGTATCACCATTAATATTTTATCAAATGTATTCATTAAAGTAAATATAGTTAGAGGAAGTTTACAAGTTTATTTTAGTGCATATATTAAAGTATATTGGGTGATTTTCTTGAATAATTTATGTAATAAATTTTTAGAAAAACAAAAACTTAGAAAAGAAATGATGGATTTAGGCTTGATTTGTACTGTTGTTGGACCAACAGGGCTGCTGGAGCTTTAATAAGTGTTGGGTCAACAACTACAACTGAAGCTGGAACTGATGCGAGTGTTGTAAATGTTGGTACATCATCAAATGTTATTTTGAATTTCAGTATTCCAACTGGAGTGGCAGGACCACAAGGATGATGTTGGACCAGAATGCCCTAGTTTTCCTGCAAGTGTTGAAGAAATGTTTTATACAAGTTTTTTGGATACTAAAGCAGATGGGTTGCTTACTATATTATCTCCATGGCTAATACCTAACTTATCAAATTATTTTGAGGTGGTTAATGAAAATGAAGTATTGGTTAAACCAGGTATTTATGAAATAACTTTATCTGGTTTAATAAGTAATGCTGATAATACTCATAGAGGACACTTTTATTTACAAGATGAAAATGGTTCAGAAATAAAAACTTTGTCTTTTAGTTTTCATCAAAGTAATGGTAAGTATGCGCAATTTTTTAATGTTAATTTAATGATTAAAAAATATTATATTAAGGATAATTAAAATGTTTATAATTTTAAAGTTTACACCTATAATAAGAATGGGTGTTTTTTCTTGTTAAAAATAAGGGATTGTGGTAAACTAATGATATACAGATAGTGAGGAAAGTGTATGAAATTTATAGATAATGTTGATATAAAAAGATATAGAGAATTTGAAAGCAAACATAAAAAATCACATTTTTTGCAAAGCTATGAATGGGGACAATTTTGTAAGAATGCTAAAGGTCAAATTCCATGTTATGTAGGAATGGAAGATAATGATGGTAATTTGGTAGCAAGTTGTTTAATATTACTTAGACGTACACCATTTGGTTTTAGTTATGGTTATGCTCCGCGTGGATTTGTTTTAGATTATAGTAATAAAGATGTTATAAATGAATTTACTAATTATTTAAAGCAATATATGAAAGATAATAAAATTATATATATTAAATTTGACCCAGATATTAAATATCAAGATATTGATGATGATGGAAATAAAATAGATGGTGGAGAAAATAATTATGAACTTTATAATTATATGTTAAGTTTAGGTTATAAACATACTGGTTTTTATAAGTTATATGAAGGTAATCAACCAAGATATACATTTAGAATTGATTTGAAGAAACCTTGGGAAGAAGTAGAAGCTAAGTTTAATAAATCATTTATGAAAAGTGTTAAAAGAAGTTATAGTTATAACTTAGTTGTGGATAATAAAGTTAGGGTAGAAGATTTTTATAGATTAATTCAAAGTAATAGTAGTAAAGATGATTTTGACCCACATAGTTTAGAATATTATAAAATATTTAGTGAAGAAATGGCTAAAGATAATAATATGAAATATTTTAATATTAGTATTAGACCTAAAGAATTATTAGATAATATAAGTAAAGAAATAGATGAATTAAATAAAGAACTTGAAGTAAATAAGAAAAAAGAAGCTGATATTAAAAATAAGATTGCTAGATTAGAAAAAGAAAAAGATATTTTTAGTGGAATTAATAAAGATGAAGTATGTGTTTGTTCATTAATATGCACTTATACTAAAACACACGCTTGGAGTTTATATATAGGTAGTGATGATTTAGCTAATTTTACTTTTGCAGTTACTAGAAGTTATTATGAAGCCATTAAGGATGCTTATAATAATGGTTATTTATTCTTTGATTTATTTGGAACACCAGGAGACCCAAAAACTAAATATAAGAATTTAGCGAAACTTCATGATTTTAAAAGAAAATTTGGGGATGAGTATATAGAATTTATTGGGGAATTTGATTTAGTTAATAATAAATTGTTATATAAAATGTTACCATTAATGTTAAAAGTTTATAGAAAACTAAGGAGGAAATAATGCTTAAAGTTATTGAAGAAAATGTATTTAGAGAATATGCTATAAAAAATCCTTATTTTTCAATTTATCAATTACCTGAATGGGGAACTTTAAAAAGTGGTACTGGTTGGGTAAGACATCTGCTAGGGATTTATAAAGATGATAATTTAGTGGGGGTAACAATGTTACTTGAAAAAAGGATGCCTTTAAACCTAAGTTTATATTATTCTCCGCGAGGTTATTTAATTGATGTATATAATTATGAATTGTTAAAAGATTTTAATGATGAAGTAATAAAATATGTTAAGAAAAATCATGGGTTTATGTTGAAAGTGGATCCAAATGTTATTTATGCAACTAGAGATAGCGAAGGTAATTTAAAAGAAAAGTGTGGAGAAGAAGCTTATTTTAATTTTAAAAAGTTAGGTTTTAAGCATTTAGGTTTTAGTCAAAATTTTGAAGATTTGCAACCTAGAGTATTATGTAGAATAGAACTTAAAGATACATATAATGATACATTAGAAACATTTAGCAAAAGCACTAAAAAAAATATTGCTAAAACATATGATATGGGTGTTAGAGTAAAAGTTGTTGATTCAAGTAAAATGGATGAGTTTGTTAAGTTATTAGAAGATACAGCAATAAATAAAAACTTTATTATTAGACCAGCTTCGTATTATAAAAAAATGGTTGATTTAATGAGTGATTATGTTACACTTTATATTGCTTATATAGATACTAACCTTTATTATGATTATGTTTGGAATACTTTAGAAAATACTAAAAAAGAATTAGAAACTTTAGAAAACCAAATGAAGAAAATAAATATCGGGGATAAAATAAAAAGACATCATGAAGAACTAGAAAGTAAGATAGTTAAATTAAATAAACAATTAGAAGATGCAATTAGTTTGCGTAAGGGAAATGATGAGATAAATATTGGAGCTTTAATGAGTGTATTTACGGGAGATGAAGGTATTACATTTATGAGTGGTACAGCATCAAGTTATAAAGAATTTAATCCTAAGTATGCTTTTTATAGAGAACATATTGAAGACTCAATAAAGAAACATTTAAAGTATGTTAATTTCTATGGAATATCATTAAATATGGATAAGAATGGTCCTTATTATGGAATTTATGAATTAAAAAAAGGATTTAATCCTGAAATAATTGAATTAATAGGGGAATTTGATTATGTTATTAATCCAGTAGTTTATTATGGCTATAAATTGGCATTAAAAGGTTATAAATTTGTTAAAAAGTTTAAGAAATAAGAGAGCTGTGGCTCTTTTTTAGTTTAATTTAAGCGTTTTTGGACTATATTAGACGATGCTGGACGATATTGGATGATTAAAAGTCCTTTGGTTTTCGTGTAAATTTGTTTAAAAAGTCCTTTGATTTTCGTGCAAATTCATTTGAAAAGTCCTTTGATTTTCGTGATTGATAGTTGACTTTTATGCTAAAATAAGGCAAAAATCAGGTTTGATAACTTTATTTTTTACAAAAATGTACGTTATTGGACGATTTAGGATGATATGGCAATTAATATTGTCTATGGAGGAATTGTATTCATAGACAATGTGTTATTTTAGAAAAAGTAAAACGAAATAATTGGCAATGGTAGAAGTTCAACTGCTGGTATTATGAGTAGGATGGTTAGTGAAAATATTTTAAAAAGGATAAATTCTGGCCCAAATACAAGATATATGAGATAGAAAAATAGAAAGATTATTTACGATGTAATCTTTCTATTTTCTTTAATTGATTTTTACATTTAAATCTAGCTAAAATTGAAACTTTATGTTTTGAAAAGTTTAAGTCTAAACTAAACAAATTTTCAATATCTTGTTCTGTTAAAATGAAGCTTTTAAATCTAACTTTTCTAAAAATTTCTTTTATTGTTATATTATGTATTTTACTGCTTTCAAAAAATGATAAAGGATTAAAATTATAGTCTTTTACATCTTTTAACAAATAATTTAATATCATGCACAATAAACAAATATAGTCAATCGAATTAGGCTCTTTTGTTGTAATAGAATTGTTCAAATATTTTCCATAAACAATAATGTTTTGTTCTCTATACATATTGTTATTTATAACGAAACCATCACTATCAATAATATTTAAATTTCCGTCTTTATCAATTATGATATTTTTTTCGTGTAAGTCATTAAAAGAAAATTGAAAACTAAAACTTCTAGTTTGATTAATTATTCTTAGTAATTGTATAAAATATGATTTTATTGTTGTTTTATCTAGTTTTTCGTATTGTAATACATCTATTAATAGTGTTCCTTTTATTAGTGGCATTTTGTAACCCACAATTTGATTGTTATATACTAATAATTTTCTTGGTAAAACAATTTCTTTAATTTGAGATACTTCATTTTTATATTCGAATAACTTGATAATTGTGTCAATGTTTTGCTTACTTAATTCTGGGTTTTTTAAATATATTTTATAAACTTCATTATTGTAAATGAAGAGTTCGGAATAAGAATTGAAATTTTCACTTTGAATTATTCTGTTGACAAATATTTTTTCAATGTCTTTGTCAGAAAGTTCTAGATAATTATTTGTTTCCATATCTATTTTGAAATTCGTTTAATATGTTTCTTGTCCTTGCTAATGTTTCATCTTTTGCTTTTTTTGTTTGAAGATAACAACTATGATTATAATCTTCAACTTTTTTTATACAAGCTACATAAATTAAATAGTTTTCTTCATTTTCTATAAATGGTTCTAAACAATTTGCAACTTCTTCTTCTGTTAATTCTCTTTTAGAAGAATATGTTAAACAATCGTGAAATGTGCTGTCTGGACCGTGAGCTTCTTGTTCATTTGCAAATGCTATTTCTTTTTTAGTTACTACATCAAAAATTTTCCCGTCTTTTTCAATTCCTACGATAAATACATTAACATTTTTGTAACTATTTGAAATTTTCGTTTTGGGTTTGAAAAATAATATTCTTTCGTATTCCATTTCTACCACAATTGGAATTTTGAAATCTCTAGATGGTTGGTGGTTAAAGTATGATTCATCGTGGTTATATCTCCAAGGCCTGTCATTTTCAAATGAACAAATATTATTGTTTAATGATAATAAATAATATTTCATATTTTCCTCCTTTATTTGGTTATTATTATACATTTAAATTTATATTTGTCAATTAAAAATGAAAAATATTTTATTTTATTTAATTTCCTCATAAAAATATTAATTTTTACCCATAAACAAATTGACACTTGTGTACAATTTGTGTTAAAATTTATGTATCAAGTGTTGCTTGGGAATAGGAGTGATTTTAAGTGAAAAAGAGATTTAAAAAAATATTGTTTTTTAGTATCACTTTTTTATTCTTATTTTCATTTAGTTTAAATGTTAATGCGAGTGTTATAGAAAATAATAATATAGTTGTTACAACTAGTATAAAGAATGATTTTACTAGAAATATTAGTGTGGCTGAAAAAAAAGATACGTGTGAAAAAATATTAGGAGACCCTGAAAATTGTGATGAAAAATGTCCTGCTTATTGGATACAATGGATTTTAGATACAATGAAATATATTGCAATTGTAGCATTATTATTGTTAGTAACTGTGGATTTTTTGAAGGCTGTTGTTAATAATGATAAAGATGCTTTGAAAAAAGCTGGAACAACATCAATTAAAAGATTTATTTACTGTGTGTTAATTTTCTTTGTTCCTTTAATTGTTAAATTAATTATGAATTTGATGGGCATTTATGGCTCATGCGGTATAGGGTAGGTGATTGGTAATGAAAGCTATTTTATCAGCGGTATGGCATTTATTTTTGTCATTAGATGGTATAATTTATAATCTTATTTGTTATATTTTTGATATTTTTTATTACCTTTGCGGATTACAACTCTTTACAGATGCAGATTATAATAAAATTGTTAGTAAAATATACATTGTTTTAGGTTTAATAATGATGTTTGTATTAGCTTATTCATTGTTAAAAGCTGTTATTAATCCAGATGAATTTGCTAAAGGGGAAAATTCTTTTCCTAAGTTAATAAAAAATGTAGTTGTTTCTTTAGTAATTATTGTTATATTACCAACAGTTTTTAATGTTGCTTTTAGTATACAAAATTCGTTATTAAATTATGATGTAATACCACAATTAATTTTAGGTACTGATGATGGCGCTGTCGATGGCGTTCCCAACATTAATGGAGCTCCGGGCGGTAGAGCAATTGCTTTTTATACTTTCAAATCATTTTTAGTTCCTAATACTACTGATGATATCTGTAATGGAACTGATGAAAATGGCTGTCGTAACAATATTAAAGGAAATGAAGGTTGGGGAAAAAATGGTGATGCTTTGGCAGTTACTGATGAAGCGGTATTTAGTAGTGACAGTTCATTTGCTCAATATGCAAATTATAGTGAAGCTGTAAGAGATGACCAATTAACATATTATTTCCCAATTTCAACTGTTGCTGGTATATTTATTTTGTATGTACTATTAAATTTCTGCTTTGATATGGCATTACGTGTAGTTAAACTTGCTTTTTATCAAATAATTGCTCCGATACCTGTTATATGTAGAGTAATACCTGGTGGTAAACTTAAAGATGTATTCTCTAAATGGGTAAAACAAGTAATTAGTTTATTTGTAGAAGTTTTTATAAGAATTGCTGCATTAACGTTTGGGGTTTATTTAATTGGTAAAATAATTGATAGGTTTGAAAAAGGGTTACCTGGTATTGATAGTTTAAATTTAGTTGGACAAAAAACTATAGTATTAGCACTATTAATTATGTCTGTAATTATATTTGTAAAACAAATACCAAAAATAATTGGTGATATGTTTGGTCTAGATACCGGTGGAATGAAACTTGGTCTTATGGATAAACTTGCTCAAGGTGGAGCACTTACAGCAGGTGCAATTGCTGGTGGTGCTTTAGGTACATTAGGAAGAAATACAGTAAGTGCTGTTAAAGGTGTAGGTAAAGCTCAAGGCGGATGGAATAAATTTAAAGCCGGAGTTGCTGGTGTTGCATCTGTTGGAGCTGGAGCATTATCTGGCGGTGTTCGTGGCTTTAAAGGCGGAAAAGGTGCTAAGAATTTAACTGATATGAAGAAAGCTGCTGGAACAGCTGTTGCTGATGCTACAACTGCTAAAGGTAAAAGAGATGCTTATAGAGCAGCGCATACTGGTAAAAATGCTGTACACACAATGCTAAATGTAGGAGCTGGTCATATTTTTGATAAAGCAGATAGCGTAGGCGCTTACTTTGGTATAGGTGATGAATTACAAAATCTACAAGCAGAACAAGCTGTATATCAAGAAGGTATGGGCTTTAAAAAGAAATTATTTGATTTAGTTTCAGATAATGAACGTGTTTTAGCTTATCAAGGTTTGAAAAAAACAGCACAAGAAAAAGATATTAATAATTATATTAGTGATATTGAAAAACAAATTAGTGCAAGAGGATTTAGTAATAAAGACAATACTGGTTATTTTAAAGTAAATAATATAACTGGTCAAAAAGAATATTATAAAGATGCAAATGGACATATTTTAAATGACTTAACAAGTACGGCAATTGAACAAAAGACTGCTGATATTAAAATGTATGATGATGCTGTTAAGTTAGCGTCTTTAAATGCAATTTATGACAAAGTTAATAAGGGTGATGGTAGATTTACAGCGGTATTTAACGAATCAAAAGTATGGAAAGAACAACATGCTGATATGCCTGATGTAAGTAAACTATTTGACTTAGGAAATCTTGATGCTAAACAAATATCAGCAATCAATAGTGCATTAACATCAAATAATGCAGCAGATATTAAACAAGTTTTAGATGCTTTAGAAGGAGATGCTACAGCAATGAGTGCGTTGAATATCGGTTCTAGCGGTATTATGAGTAACGATAAGAACTTGAAAGTATCTAATGGTAATGTTACTGATAAAATTGCTAAAAAAGTTCAAGAAAAGAAAAAAGATGGTAAATAACATTAAGAAAGGAATGAATTGGGGATGAATAATTATTTAATACCTGCAAATTCAAAGAAATCTCAGTTAATATTAGGGTTCTTTACTCTAACTGATATTATATTATTTGGATTTGGTTGTGGAATAACAGTATTGTTGCTTATGATAGTGCAAAATGCTAAAGCTTGGCAAATGATTATGATTTTGATGCCAGCTTTAGTTACTGGGTTTTTGGTAACACCAGTTATGCATTATCATAATGTATTACAATTTATTATAAATGTAGTTACTTTTATATTTAATCCACGAAGATATTATTGGAAAGGTTGGTGTGTGAAAGATGAAGAAACTAAATAATTCTGCTCCGTCTGGTGTTAGCTATAGTGAAGATTGGCTACCAGTTAGACAAATAATGAATGGTATGATACAACTAGATGATGGTTCATATGTAACAGGAGTTAAAGTTGCTCCTAAAAATATATTTATTATGGACCAAGGGACACAACAAAATACAATTTATCAACTTAGAAATTTTTATAATAGTATTGATTATGAATTTTGGTTATTGATTGCAGATAGACCAGTTGATATAGATGTGTATTTATCACAATTACAATTAATGTATAATAATGCTCCGAATAATGCAATTAGAAAGTTAATTATGCAAGATATTAATAAAGCTAATTTGTTTACAAGTAGTGAGTATAATGTAGTTGATACAGAATATTATATATTATTTAAAGAAAAAAGATTAGAAATTGTTCAAAAGAAATTACATAATTTAATAAGTGGACTAGCAAGTGCTGGTTTACAATCAACACAAACAAGTAATAATGATTTAAGAATAGTTTTAGATAATTTCTTGAATGGTGGAGAAACTACTAATTTTGGGGCGGTGATGTAATATGGCAAATTTAAAAAGTGAAGTAGCTCCAAAAGGTATGGAGTTTAAACCAACTGAGTTTGTACTGGGTGGAAAATATTCTACAATTCTTACTGTTATTGCTTTTCCAAGAAATATAGCTCCAGGATTTTTATCTGATATAACTAATATTCAAGGTGTTAAAATAGCTATTAAGCATATTCCTATTCAATTTAGTGTTTTACAAAAAATGCTTAATAAAGAAATTGCTGATTTAAAGGTTAGATATCAAAGTGAAAAAGACCAAACAATGCAAGAAAGAATAAGACAAGATTATGAATCTTTGGAACAATTTATTCAAATGCTTGCTGCAACTCAAGCTAGAATATTTGATTTTCAAATGCATTTAATGGTTACTGCTGATAATAAAGAAGAATTAGAACTTAGAAAAATTCAAGTTAGAAGTTATTTAGATGCAATGGGAATGCGTGCTGTTGCTTTAATGTTTGAACAAGAAAAAGCATTAAAATCAATATTGCCAATATTCCCACCTCAAGATATTGAAAATAGAATTGGGACACCAATACCATCAGTTACTGTGGCTGCTATGTATCCATTTGTATTTGATAGTATTAAAGACCCTGGAAATGCTACACTTTTAGGTGTTGATTTCTCTGGTGGTGTTATATTATTTAATCAATTTTTGTATCAAATAAGAAAAGAAAATAATAGAAATAATGCTAATATTATCTTACTTGGTACTAGTGGTAGTGGTAAATCAACTGCTGCAAAAGTATTAGTTAGAACTCATATTAGAAATGGTTTTAAAGTAGTATGTGTTGACCCAGAAGGTGAACTTGGTGATATGTGTAATAGCCTAGGTGGAGATTTCTTAGACTTAGGTAAAGGTGGAGAATTTGGTATGATTAATCCCCTTGAAATTGTTATTGATGCTGATGAAGAAGAAATAGCACAAGGGTTAGGTTATACAGTTCTTACTAGAACACTTCAACAAGTAAAAGCATTTATGAAGTATTATTCACCAAGTATTGAAGATGATGTGTTAACAATGTTTAGTGATGTATTACAAGAAACTTATAAAAGATATAAAATAGATTATAATACGGATTTTACTAAGTTAACAAGTGCAGATTATCCAACATTTGATGATGTTTATGCAACAATTAAAGGTCATTTAGTGGGTATGACTGATGCAACTCATGAAAGGGATGTATTAGAAAGACTTGAATTAAAAGTAAGACCTTTAGTAAAAGAATTAAGATATTATTTTACTGGTAAAACTACTTTAAATATTGAAAGTGATTTTATAGTATTTAATATAAAAGAACTTATGAATAGTGATGAAAATATTAAAAATGCATTATTCTTTAATATCTTAAAGTATGCATGGGGATTATGTCTTGATAAAGATATAAATACTGTTATGATGGTTGATGAAGCTCATGTATTACTATCTAGTCATAATGAACTTGGAGCTGAATTTTTAGCCCAAATTCAAAGAAGGAGTAGAAAGTATAATACTGGTACAATAATTATAACTCAACAACCAACAGACTTTGCTGCTCCAAATATTATTACGCATGGTAAAGCAATATTTGATAACGCATCATATTACTTAGTAATGGGACTTAGAAAGCAAGCTGTTGATGATTTATCAAAATTAATAGATTTAAATGATAATGAAAAAGAAGCAATAAAATATTATAATCAAGGGGAAGCACTATTTATATGTGGTAATAAGAGAATGAAAATTCAAGTAGTTATTACTCAAGAAGAACTAGATTCATTTGGTTCAGGTGGAGGTTATTAATAAGTGAATAATAGAAGAAGCAATGATAATGATAAAAATAAATTATTATATGATCCTAATCAAAGAGAACAAAGACGATTAGGTGCTTTTTCTAATGTAGAAAATGAAGATTATGATGAAGATGTAAATGAAGAAGAAAATGAAGAATTAGAAAACGATGTAGAACCAGATGTAAATAATGAGATAGAAGATACAAGAACTTCTAGTGTACCTCAAAAAAATAATATTGTTAAAAATACTGTTGGTAAAAAAATTGCTAGTGGTGCTGGAGCTAAAGCAAAAGCTCTTGGAGCTAAAGTTGGAGCAAAAATTGTTGCTTTTATAGCTGCTAATCCATGGATATTAATAGTTTTAGGTGTAGTAATATTAATTTTTATAATAATATTAATTGTTGCTGGTGGTAGTACAAGTAATGGATATTATAGTCAAGAATGTAACTTTAATGCTTCAACTGTTAATTTAACTACATGTAATAGTGGAAATGAAGAAGAAGGAATAGAACCTGAAGTAACAACATTAGATCTTAAAGATTATGTTTTAGGTACAACTTATGAACTTGTTAAAGGTAGAGATTTTACTGATGACCAAATTGAAGCTGTAATGATTATTGTCAAAACTAATGCTTTAAGTTATGGTAATTATGATAATTCTTCAAAAGTGTTAGAATTAGATACTTGTACTTATAATTATAATGATTTTAGTGGTAACTCTGAATATGAAAGATATGATGAATTATATACTGAAATAGAAAATTATTTGTATATATCTTCTTCATATAATACATCAATAGATGTGTTAACAAGTGCTAATGCTTTAGAACTTAATAGTAGAACATTAAATGAAATAAGTGAAAGTACTGATAGATTTACTATTATACTTAATAACTTATATGAACCCGATGCTGATGAAGTAAATGAAATTGTTTATACTAATAATTTATTTATTGGTGACTCTAGAATAGAAGAAATGAAAAACTATGGTATTGTTGATAGTAGTAAAGTAATTTATGGTAGAGGATATGGTTATGATTGGTTTATTGGTAATGGTGAATTTAATGCAAGTAATACAAATTCTTTAGATGGCGGTATAAATGGTGCTATTAAAAGAATGAGAAGTAATACTAATTATAATATAATAATTTGGTTAGGTATAAATGATTTAAATTATAGAACTGCAGATGTATACTTTGATGAATATTATAAACTTGCTAAAGAAGAATGGGATAGTTATAATGTTTATATTGTTAAAGTTGGTCCAGTTAGAGATGATTTAGAAGTAGTAACTAATGATAGAATTAATAGTTTTAATGAAAGAATGCAATCATTAATAAATAATAGTAACTTAGGTAATTTAAGATTTGTTGATATAAATTATAATATAAGTAATTATGATGATGCTGGATTACATTATGGAAATAGTGATTATAAAAAAATATATTCTGATATAATGAAATATGTTGGGTTAAATAATTCTATAAGTAGAGAGTATCAATTATATAATTTAGATGATTATTGTGAATTTATTTATGTTGATGGAGAAAATAGTAGTAATGGATGTGAAGAAATGTCTATTAGTTCAACTGTTTTATCTAGAGATGAATTTATTACTAAATTAGATACTTATTATGGAAATAATGCTTCAAGTTATGGTTCAACATTTAAAGAAAATGCTGGAAAAATATATGATTTAGCTACTAGAAATGGTATTAATCCAGAATTAATTGTTGTTAGAGCTGACATTGAAGGATATAGTCCAGTTAGTCAAGGCTTTGGTACTTATTATAATTATTGGGGTATTGGTTGTTATAATAATCAACCTTTAAGTAAGTGTATTTCTTATGATACATTTGATGATGGTGTTTTAGGTTTTATAAATAATGTTTCATCATATGATTCTTTAAGTTCAATGATGAAAAAGTATACATATATTGGAGATTATTGGTATAATCCTGGAGATTCTGGTGCTGGTGGATGTTATTTCTATCCTTATATTAAGAAATATATGTCAGCATCTAGAGCTAATGAAATTGAACCATATTGTGCAAAAGGAAATACTTGTAGTGGTGATGAATGTTTAAAAACTAATGATGAAGACCAATTAGCATATTCTATGTATCAAGTGGAAATAATGGCTAGTAGAAGAAATAGTATCTTTAATATAACATCTGATTTTTGTTCTGGTTATTCACAAAATTGTACATTGTTTGCTCAGGGTGATAGTAGATGGAAGAATATTAAATTAGGTAATTCAAATTCTACAATGGGAGCATCTGGTTGTGCTGTTACAAGTATTGCGATTGGTATATCTTGTTCAGGAACAGAAATTGCTGTTGCAAATTTTGATGCCGGAAAGTTAATTAATACTTTAAATGAAGGGGCATGTTTTACGAGTAGTGGTGCAATTATGTGGGGATGTTCAGCAATTAAGAAAATTGCTCCGAATGTATCATTGTATACTACTGAGTCATTATCTTCAAAAAGTGATAGTTATAAAAAAGATGTAATAAATAGATATAATACATCAGATAAATTTGTGTTAGTACATTTTGAAAATAGTGCTCACCCAAGAGGACATTATGTTGTAGTAACAAGTATTAATGGTAATGAAATAATTGCTAAAGATCCAGCAGGTGGTAAAGTATCTAATGTTAATATAAAATATGTAGACCAAGTGGTTGTATATACTGCAAAATAGGAGGAATAAATGAATAAAAAGGTACCCATTATTATAGCTGTTATACTTTTTGTTATAGGAATTATTTTATACTTTGTTTTTAGAGAAACAAAACAAGAAGTAGTAAAATCAGATATAAATTATTTAGTTATTGGAAATGAAAGTATCTGGGAAAATAAAAATAATTCATGGAAAAAGGTTACTTATGATGATGTAAATAATAAAAAACTTAATGTATTTATTGATAATATGTATAGTGGTAAGTACACACTTAAGTATGGGAAAGTATGGAATTTGTACGATAATAGCGGACTTGTGATGTATGAAGACTCGTTTGTGGCTATGTCAGATGTAAATTGGGATATTGTAAATATTAATATAGGTAGTATAAGTAAGGAAGATTTAATATATATTAATAGTGTTTTAAATAGTAAGTATAGTTTAGAAGATATTACATTGAATGAAAAAGTTAATGTTGATTTAAATAATAATGGTATAATAGATACTATAATTAATGTTGGTAATTTAAATCGAGATGGATTAGATAAATATTTTTCATTAGTATATGTAATAATAGATGGTAAAAAAGAAATACTAATTAATGAAGATATTGATGTAAAGGATAATTTAAACTATCCAATTTATAGAATAAATAGTTTATTAAGAAAGAATGGTTTAATAAATATTATTTTACATAAAGGATATTTTTCTGAAGCTGGTACTAATGGAAATAAAATGTATAAAATAATTGATGGAAAATATGAACTTGCTATAGAAGATTAATAGAAATTATAGTATAATAGATTATTGAAAGGAATGTTTAGTTATGAAGTTTAAAGTAGAACCTAAAGATTTTATGTTGTTTGTAATATATTGTGTATTATTGTTATATCTATGTGCTATTGCAGTTTTAAATTTTGCATCATTATCTAGTGATGGAACATTTTATGGATTGTTGCCATTTAAAGCTTTTACCCCACAATATATTGGGGCAACATTAATATTATTTATTATTTCTTTAGTAGCTATATTTTCTAGTGTGTCTTCTTATATTTTTAAAAAAGAAAAAGGAGAAATTGGTATTGGAATTACATTAAAAAAGAAATCTAGTGATGGTTATTCTAGTTGGGCGAAAGATAAAGATATTAAAGAACAATCTGGTGTTGAATGTGTGCATCCAACTGATGAAGTTGTTAATGCTGCAGGAATACCTTTAATTAATGATGGTAAAAATATTTGGGTTGATAATGGAGAATATCATAACTTAGTAATTGGTTCTACAGGTAGTGGTAAAACTCAAACTGTTGTTAAACCAATGGTTAATTTACTTGCTAAAAAGGGTGAGTCAATGATTATTACTGACCCTAAAGGTGAAATATATAAATATAGTGCAAGTTATTTAAAAGAAAAAGGTTATAGAATTATAGTTCTTAACTTTAGGGAACCTCAAAGAGGTAATAGTTGGAACCCTCTTGCACTTCCAAATAAATATTATAGAGCTGGTAATCAAGATAAAGCAATTGAATTATTAAATGACGTTGCATTAAATATTTTGTATGACCCATCTAATAAAAATGAGTCAGATTTCTGGGAAAAATCTGCAGCTGACTATTTTTCGGGATTAGCTTTAGGTTTATTTCAAGATGCTAAAGAAGAGGAAGTTAACTTAAATAGTATAAATGTTATGAGTACAGTTGGTGAAGAACGTTATGCTATGAGTAATTATATTAAAGAATATTTTGGTATGAAGGGTGAAAAGTCAAATGCTTATATGTTTGCATCAAGTACTATTAATGCTCCGAATGATACAAAAGGTGGATTACTAGCAACATTTAGACAAAAGATTAGAAACTTTTCAACTGGTGAAGCTTTAAGTGAAATGTTATCATATAGTGATTTTGATATGAAAGATATTGGTAATGGTAAGACTGCTGTGTTTATGATTATCCATGATGAAAAGAAAACATATCATCCATTAATGACTATATTTATTAAACAATGTTATGAAACATTAATTGATGTTGCTCAAGAAAATGGTGGAAAATTACCTGTTAGAACTAACTTTATCCTTGATGAATTTGCTAATATGCCCCCATTAAAGGACGTAGATGCTATGGTATCTGCAGCTAGAAGTAGAGATATTAGATTTACATTTATTATTCAAAACTTTGCTCAACTTAATGATGTTTATGGAGAAAATGTTGCAGAAATTATTAAAGGTAACTGTGGTAATTTAGTTTATTTAATTAGTACGGAAATGAAAGCTTTAGAAGAAATAAGTAAGATGTGTGGTGAAGTAAAAGTTACTGATGAAAAAGATAAAAATGCTACAAGACCACTGATTACAATTACAGATTTACAAAAAATGAAGTTATTTGAAGCTATTATTATTAGACTTAGAACTAGTCCATTTAGAACTAAATTAGAACCTGATTTTAAAATGGAATGGGGTATTGAAAGAAAAGAAGAAGAATATCCAACAAGAATTAAACATGAGGTAGAAATATTTGATTTGAAGAAGTTTGTAATGGATGAAAGAAATAAGAAAATGGCCCAAGATAGTGGAATTATTAAAGATAATAATCCATTTAAACCAATGGATATGGGGATGTCTTCTTATAATCCTTTTGGACCAATGCCTAATATGAATAAACCAAGTGGTATTGGTAATATGGATATTGATAGTATTATGAAGGATTTAGATGAAAAGTTTAAAGAATTAGACCGTCAAGAAGCTTTAAAAAATAAAGCAAATGATGTAAATAATGATGAATTACCTAAGATAAAAGAAGAAGTAAAGAGTGAACCTTTAGTAGAAATTAAAGAAGAAGAAAATCCAAAGATAAGTGTTGATACAGAAAGTAAAGTTATTGCTGATAATGTTGTATCTGATGATGAATTCTTTGATGATTTCTTTGATACTGAATAGAAAGTTTAGGCTTTCTATTCTTTTTGGGATAATGTAATTGGTGTTATAAATTATACTTCATATAATAAAGTGTGATATGTATGAAAAGAATTTCGTTTAATGATTTTAATCCTAGTATGGGAATACTTATTGATGTTCAACATCCAGTTGATTATAAGTTAAATCCTACACCGGAAGCTATAAATATTTATGCTGATAAATTACTAATGGATAGTAAACAATATTTAACTTATAATAAAAAATACTATATTATATGTAATAAAGGTTTTTTAAGTAGAAGAGTGACATCAATGCTTGAATATTTAGGTTATGATGTAACACAAGTGTTAAGATAGTATGTAATTTTTAAAAAATGTGGTATACTATTGATGTGGTATATTATGAGTGAATTATTTAATAGTTTTTATATATTTATTATGAATACAATAGATGCTTTAGGTGTTTATGGTCCATTACTTGGGTCACTCTTTATTATACTTGAAAGTATAATACCACCATTACCGTTGTTTGTGTTCATTACAATTAATTTTGTGGCTTTTGGTAAAGTTTTGGGTTTTATAATCTCATGGATATGTACTTGTATTGGGTGTATTTTGTCATATTATTTAGTTAAAAAATTATTTAGAAACTGGGTTGTTAATAAAATAAAAGATGTTAATTTATTAACTAAATGTATGAATTATGTTGAAAATTTAAGTTTAACTCAAGTAACTATGATTTTATCTATTCCTTTTACTCCAGCATTTATGGTTAATATTGCTGCAGGATTATGTAATATGAATTTTAAAAAGTTTTTAACTGCAATATTAATTAGTAAAATTTTTTTAGTTTATTTCTGGGGAGTTGTTGGTACTGGTTTACTTGAAAGTTTTCATAATCCAACTAGTTTAATTACTGTTGTAGTTATGATAGTAATTGCTTATATATTAAGTATTGTAATTAAAAAAGTATTTAAGATTGATTAAATACTTTTCTTATTAATAATAATTCTTTTTTGGGAGCATGATTATATTTTAATGTTTCTTTTATTTTTTCACTGAATATTCTTCTTATAAGTTCATAGTTTTCTTGGGTGTTTTCTATGTTATTATCACTGATATATCTGCGAATTGTTTCTATTAAAATAGTTATATCTATACTGGGTGGTTCAATATAATTAGTAGATGTATCAATATTTATTTTATATTCAGGAATACTTGATGTAAATTCTATACTTATGTTAGCACTTTTGTAATGTTTAATAGCGTTTGGGTTAAAAATAATTAAGGTGTTAACAGAAAAGGTTAGAAGTTTTTCTATATCTTTTTGAGATAGTTCTTTTAATTTTGATAAATTAATGTATATTCCATCATAGTATTGTGATAATTTTTCAAAATCTATCCAGTTGTTAAATGGAAATTCTTGTTTTAAAAAGTTTAAATCTTCTAAAGAAGAAATGTTAAATATGTTAGCATTTTCTTTTAATGTTATTAGAGATGCTGGTAGTAAAAATGGATAGTCACTTTTATAATAAAGGATATGAGGATTACGACATAGATAATCTACCCATTCATTGTAATTTGGAAAACTTGGGTTTTGAGGAGTTGCCCAAATGCCACCGTAAGGTTTAGAAGATGCTGTATTTTCGATGTTTTGAAATAAATCACTCGATAAATAATCGGTTCCAACACTTAGAAATTCCATAGTAACCCTCCTTTTTGTAAGTGATATTATAACAAAATAATTTATAAATTGCAAATTAAAGTTTTGTATAGTATAATGTTAGTAAGGTGAATGTATGAAGGATTTTTTAGATAAATATTTAGATAAATGTATAAGTATTATCCTAACTATAGTAATTAGTGTTGTTTTAAATAAAATAATTGATAAGTTAATAGATGGAACTATTAGAAGAAAAAGAAAGAAAAATGTAACAACATTATTAATGTTTATTAAAAAAGTTAAGAAATTAATAATTTATTCTTTAATGGTTTTAATGATTATGGGTCAATTTGAAGCTTTTCATAAGTTTTCTATAACATTACTTTCCGGATTGGGAATTGGTTCAGTTGTTTTAGGGTTAGCTGCTCAGGAAAGTTTGAAGAACTTTTTTGGTAGTTTTGCTTTAGTTATTGGTGATGTTTTTGAGGTTGGTGACTTTATTGAATGTGTTGATAGTGGGGTAAGTGGTACTGTTGAAGATATTACAATGAGACATACTGTTATTAGAACTATCAATAATAGAAGGGTTATTATTCCAAATAGTCAAATGAATTCTTATACGATTGAAAACTTTAATTATATTGATAATAAAAATGTTAAGTTGGTTGATTTTTCTATATCTTATGAATCTGATGTTGATAAAGCAATGAAAATTATAAAAGATGAAATGAAAAAGTTATATAAACCAAATGAAAAAGGTAAAAATAAAGATGTTGAGTATCCAAAGGTTAGAGTTGCTTCATGGGATGAGTCTGGAATTAGCCTTAGAGCTTGGGTTTGGGGTAAAGATAATGGTGAAGTATTTGAAAATATGTATAAATTAAATTATGTTATTAAGAAAAGATTTGAAAGTGAAGGAATTGAAATTCCTTATCCTCATGTAGAGATTATTAAAAAATAGTTTACAAAATAAATGTAAATTATTTTTTTGGTTGTACTCTTTTTAGTAATTTGATGTTATAATAATATGTAGAGTAAGGAGAATTGAAATGAAAGCGTGTGCAATAAAAGGTGTAAAACAATTTGAAATTAAAGAAATAGAAGAACCAGTTGCTGATGGTAGTAAAGTTATTATTGATGTTTTAAAATCAGGTATTTGTGGTTCTGATATTCATTATTGGGTTAACGGAGAACCAAAAGGTTTAGTTATGGGCCATGAGTTTTGCGGTCGTGTTGTTGATCCAGGTGATAGACTTGATTTAGAAGTTGGTGATAGAGTTACTGCTTTACCTATTTCACCATGTGGAAAATGTGAAGCTTGTAGTAAAGGCGATGTGCAATTTTGTAGTGCAACATGGAGTGAAGCTGTTGGTTTATCAATTGATAATCCAGGAGGTCTTACAAGTCGCATTGCTGTTAGAAGTGATATGGTTATTAAAGTTCCTGAAGATATGAAAGATGAAGAAGTTGCAATGGTTGAACCAACTGCAGTTGGACTTCATGCAGCTCATTTAGGTAGAATTGCTGTTGGTGATGATGTTTTAGTTATTGGTGGAGGTATTATTGGTCTAGTTAGTGCTATGTTTGCTAAACTTGAAGGTGCTAGTAGAGTAGTTGTTACTGAAACTAATGAAGAAAGAGGTAAGAAAAGCGTAAAACTTGGGGTTGCTGATGAATGGTATAATGCCTTGGATAAAGATTTAGTACCTAAGATGATGGAAAAAACTCATGGTGGTTTTGATGTAGTAATTGAATGTGTTGGTAATAGTGCTGCTGTTAATAATGCAATTACAATGGTTAAACCAGGAGGTATTGTAGTTTTAGTTGGTGTTGCAACTGATGCAGTTCCGACATATACAGTGCTGGCTGTTATGAAAGAATTGGTTTTACAAGGAGCTATTGCTTATACTTATGATGAATTTAAAGCTTGTATAGATTTAATTGCTGATAAAAAACTTAATGTTATGAAGTTTGTTGATGATATTGTGCCTTTAGAAGGGGTTCAAAAAGCTTATGAACGTTTAACTAGTGGTAATGATTCTGCAGTTAAAATAATTGTTGACCCAAATAAATAACCTAACGAACGTTAGGTTTTTAATATAATAAGAAAGTCATCCAAATTTTGCAAAATAAAATCTTGATATATGGCCGAACATATGATACAATTTAATTATCCAAGGGGGATGGTTTAATGAATACTTATAAGGCATATAAATTAAGAATTTATCCTACTGATTCACAAAGAGAATTAATTGAAAAAA
>OGRY01000590.1_pt1 | contig 29880 bp, 23 predicted proteins | sample 1553551 | NCBI WGS metagenome assembly OGRY01 (sample SAMEA2580101, study PRJEB22360) | human gut metagenome | biome: human gut; feature: human-associated habitat; material: faeces | place: Denmark | collected 2008/2010
ACTTGTCGCTTAATTTTTGGCGCTTTTGTCTATTGACTTTTCATAGCTGGTCTCCTTTAGATACAAAAAAGCACAGCATAATCAAATTACACTGTGCCTTTAGTTATTCAGTTTTGGGGTGCCTCACCGTGAGACAGTAATAAATCCGAAAAGAAAAATCAAGGCTTTACCGGCGCGATGTGCCAATCATCGTAAACATTGCCCTTGATGTAAATCTGATCGGTTAGTCTTACGGAGAGCTGACCCGCAGGACACCACACGTCGAACACCTCAACATATACGGTATAGTTTTTCTTGTCCGGGAACCATATCGGTGTGAAGTGCACTCGGTCATTGTAGGTCGAGTATTTGTTCTTCTTGAATACGAAGCTGCCGTTGACCTTTTCAAGCAGGCGATTGTAAAGCGTAGTATTGTGGCGGTTGTAATTAAACTCCGGGAACAGAACGTTTGCTGTCTGGCTTCCGGTGCAGTACTGTGTATCCCCGGAGAGGTGTGTATCAACGTTTATTTGAATTCCATAGCCGGATTTCATGGTATACTTACCGTTGGATTCGCTGTATGTAGCGGTCTTGCAGTAGTCTGACGGAGATATCGTTGCCTCAGCCGACATGGATACCGAATAAGTTACTTTTTCAAGCTGAAGGTCAGCTTTAGATATAAGCACCGCACCGGTATAGAACTTGCCCGACATTCTCTCGGCAGTCGCAGACGCAAAGTAGTGGTTGTCTACACCCCAAGACGTAAAAGTAATATCTTCAGTTTTGGTCTCAGCATCCCAGTAAGGTGTATCGCTTGACGGATCTGTCATTCCGCCCGTTATAACACTGACTCTCTTGTCGGTCCAGTCCCAGTGCTGTGTCCAGCTTGCGCCTATTGACCAAGTGTACCAGCTAAGCTCCTGTAAACTGTTGTTGGAAACATATTCTGAAATGCGATCCTGCACCGAGGACTGCGAATATATTTTCTGCCACGACGGACGGGTATCAGAAACCTGAGGATCGGGCGGCGTCGATTCCTTTACCTTTGCGATATCCGCATTGATGATCAGCTTTTCACACTGATCGCCGTTCTCATCAAGAAGTATCAGCGTATCGCGTTTAGATTCAAGTGTTATCACTACAGATTGTTCTCGTCTGGGAGTGTGCCACTTTATCCAACCCATAGCTTCCTCACCGCCGGCGGGACAGGTAATGTTTACTGTGCCGGATTTTATTGTTGAACCAGACGTAGTTTTTATTTTATATGAAACTGTTCCCTTAAATGTGTTGCTTAATCTCATTTCATCGCCGTGCTTGAATGAACCAAGCCTCACATATGGCGATACATATGGCATTTCTCCATCTTCGTCTGGTACATAAGCAGGATTGTCGATAAACACATCTATTTTCTCGTCATCATCAGCATATACTGTTTCAAGTTCAGTCGAAGTGTATGCATAGTAATACGTAACACCTGATTGACTTCCGGTGGCATGAATGAGCTTCTTGTTTTCTTCTTTTAGCTGCTCATATTTTCTCGGAGTTTCGCCACCGCTGTCGTAAATGCTGAAAGAGGATTCGCCTATAAATGGCACATCACCCACATTGATTGCATAGAAAGAAGTGTATACGTCCGTATCGGTGTGGTATTCAGCTGAGCTTGTACTCTCCTCGCCTATATCGTCGTCCGGCGGTTCCTCTGCACTCAGTACGCCGATACCCATGCAGCGGATTATGCAGGTGTCGCTGTTATAACTGGAGTTTCCATTGTAATAATCGCTGCTGGAAGGTGAATAAACTGGGATTCCGAGATCTTTGTTTTCCAGAAATGCAGAACGTGGCAGATTTGAGTGCGTCAGAGGTCCGAGCAGGGCGCGGAGATTATTTGTGCTGTTCCAGCCTGCGGTAAAATAGTTCTTCATGTATTTGTTCAACAAACCGCATTCTGTCGCGCTCATCGCCCAGTTTTGTCCGTTGTAGCGGAAATATGCAACCGGCTCAAAGGCAATTTTGTATTTACCCTGGGCGATGTCTTCGTATGTAAGACCGCCACCTATAAGGTCGCATAAGTTCTTTAAAAAATTAACAGAACTCAATGCTTCCTTTATTGCTGCAAGATTTGAGCTGTTATTTACAGACACTATATCTATGCTGGCTAAATCAGGTATGTACTGTGATTTATAACCACCTCCGCTGGAAGCTCTCGACATTACAGCACTATTGAATTTTGACATATCTGATTCTGATACACTGTTATATGTGCTGCTAACATAGCTGAGCCATGTGGTTTTAGATATAAGTTCGTTGCCGTCTGAAAAATACTGCATTGCCGACGCGGCAGAAATATTAGCATTCCCCGTAATGTCTATTGTATTAAACGCTTTGTCATTGGTTTTAGCGTTATATACCGTGACACGCAGTCCCTCTGTATCGTTCAAAGGAATGCCTCCGTCTGTGTAGACTCCCCAGTAATTGTTTGATGTTCCGCCTTTAAAGTTGGTTCCATCATCGTTGCCGAGGTTCAACCCTGCAAAAGCCGTTGTTGAACTGAATGACAGAATTAAAAGTATAGCAGTAAGTCTTAAAACTATTTTTTTCAGTTTCAAATAAATCCTCCTGTTCACATAAAGAATAAATAGGTGCCTCACCGTGAAGCACCTATTCTTTGTATTTAGTTTTTAGTGAAGAACGCTCTGACCACCGCCGAATATTCCACCTTCATAATTATCCGGGAACTCCTGGACATCAGGATTGCCGTCATCGCCCTGGATCCAGCCGAATATGCCATTGTAGATATATTCTGTACCAGTACTGTCCACGAAGGTTTGATTTACTTCCGGGTTCTCAGGGAAGCCGTTCTCATCAGTTTTGATTTCAGTCGGCTCAGTCTGCTTTGCAGGCTTTGTGGTAGTGGTGGCTGCGGTTGTATACTTCGGTTCAGCCGTGACCTTAGGAAGATCGGTGCGTACTGTCTGGGCAGGCGTAGTTACATGCGGCTTGTCGGTCGTGATGGTGACAGCCGGCTGTGTTGCCTTGGTTGTAGCCGGTGTGGTTTCCGGAGCAGTGGTTTCTTCTTTCGGTATTTCAGGCTCGCTGATTTCTTCGGGTTCCACGGTAGAGATGACGATAGCCGTGTCGCTGTTGATAGGAGCCTCATCAGTATCGTATCGGATATCAACAGTGTATCTGTTTTCAATATCCTGTCCGTCACCGCCGATGAGCGTGAGGTCAATGTCCTGCGCCTTGTTGGAACAGCCGCTGATCAGGGCAGTCGTTGCGACAATCACGGCAGCGGTCACGAGTTTGAGTGTAGTGTGTTTCATATTTAGATCCTCCTTAGTGTAGGCTATATTTCTTCTTGATTATATTATATCATAGAAACAAGCCTTTGTCAATTAGTTTGTGTATAAAACTTTCCACAAACCTATACAACGCCTTTTGTGCACATCGACGAACTCAAGATGTCAATTTGTTTTTCAGCACTCGGGCAATAAAAACAGGCGCATTGCTATGAACGCGCCTGAGTTTATTTATATGGGTGCCTCACCGTGAGGCAGGGGTTATAAGTGAATCACCATATTTATGAGCTGACTCATGGTGAGGCAGCATTACATATCAGGAGTGAGATCTTCGTCCTCTTCATCGTCCTGCTGTTCAGTGAAATCTATACCATCGATACAGTGTTCATAGACAAATTCTTTTGCTTGTTCAAGGGTATCATTAGTATAGTAGTCACAGAGGATTTCATTGAATTTTTCAAGGCACTCATTTGGAACAGAAATTATTCCGCAGCCATTTTCAATCATGATCTTATTTGCCGCAAGCATTGAGTTCCTTTTATTGCCGTCCCAGAAAAGCTGAGATTTCATTCCCCAAAGCATTATTTCAATGCTTCGTTCAGTCGGATCGGGTATAGTTAGCAATCTCTGAATAGCAGACTGCACTTCGTCAGCTTTAGGTATAGGGGGGACATAAGAGGTTCCCGAAATAAAAACATTACCTGTTCGGAGTTTACCCCACATTAACGCTTCATCTCTTGCAACCTCAGAATGCAGACTGCAAAGAAAATCCAGATTCATCGGCTTGCCGATACTGTCGAACACATACTGCCATGCGTGTTTAAGATTGGTGATTTTCAAGATGTCTTCAACATCAACGCCGTTGACTCTTGATTTTTCTATGATAGCATAAGTCTGTGGAAAAGTAACGTTTATGCCTTCAAGCCGTGCCGACTTCCAGATATAATCTACAATGTTACGCTTCGCCACAAATATGTTCTGCTCGACTGTCATGTGAAACTTTGGTTTATATTCCACGGAATCACTCCTTTCAATAATCATATTGTAAACAATTTTTGATGGTTTGTCAAGTAATAGAATATAATAAAAGCAGGTTTATTTCTATGAACCATCATGGATTGTTTTTGCAGGTGTCTCACCGTGAGGCACCTCATACTATTTCAAAGTCATACCTTGCAAATCCTTTTTCGGATATGATGGAACAAATTCCTCCACGTCTGCATCGGCAAGCCGATATGCGTTTGCATTTGTCACAGCAGCGAATTGCCTGTGGATTCTTCTTGACACATTTTCTGGCAAGTCTGTAATCCATTCTGCCCAGCAACGGCTTAAGCTCCCGGAGCGTCCGGTTCTTCAGTTCCTTGACCGGGCAGATCAACTTTATCTTGCCGTCAGCTATAGCCCTTTCCATGACGCGTTTGTAATGCGTTGTCACTCTATAATGAATACCAGGCTGAAGCTTATCAAAAAGCTCGTTAAAATCTGCTTCAAAAAGGCGACCATATTCCGCTATTTGTTCACGAATGGGCATATTTCTGTATTTTTCGTGTATTTCCTCAACCACACTTTTGTTGCGTATCCGCTGGCTGATTTTCATGTATTTACCAAACCAGTTGCAAACGCACAGAAAATCCGTAACATTATATGTGTGACAAACGAGGTAGCCCAAGCATAATATGCCCACTCCTGCCAAAAAAGCAGAAAGGAACGAAACAACATAGAGAACTATACTCATATTTTATCCTTTTATTTTATTTACGATAGATATTAAGGTTGCCATTCCAGGAACAATTAACAAGACAAGAGGAATTCCCAGAAGCTGATTTTCTAATATAATCATCAATCCATTGTATGGGAAGAACATTGCGATCATTGTTAGAATTACAACCGTATAGATAATGAAATCTTTGTCTATGCTCGGTTTCACGATGGAAGATTGAATAGCAAGTCCGAATTTTTCAGACACGCTATAATTTCCGTATTTCAATTCGTGCTTTACCTCATACATCTTTATGCGCCTGAGAATAAAGAAAGTTGGCTGTGTATACATAATACATAATACCACAACGGAGTAAAATTGTAAACCCCCGCCAAGCAGAATCAGTCCTGCTATTGCCGCGCCGCCGATAAGCAGCGAGATAGAATAATGAAGAAAAAAGATATGTGTAAGTCTTAACTCACGCAGCTTTTTGAAACAGTATATCATTTCGTCCTCCAAACAAACAGGTGCCTCACGGTGAGGCAGGTGATTATATTTCTGGTGTGAAGCTCACGCCTGCTCGACGATCGTGACGTATTCTTCAAGCTCGGTGAGTTCATATTCCACCAGCAGAGCTTTCATTGCTTCAGTGCAGCCTGAATTACGGTACTCATCAAAAGCTTCGCAGTATCTTTGCTTATCGGTACATTTTATATCGACAGGACGGTAGCCGCCTTTTAACAGTTCAAGGTTAAGAACAAGCCTGCCTGTTCGCCCGTTACCGTTACCAAACGGGTAGACCGTTTCAAAGCCAAGATGGAACTGTGCCATTCTGGCAAAGAAATCAATATCCGCTTTTCCGTAGTCACTGAGCAGCTTCATCATCTGGCGCTCAATATCATAAAGCTTTGATGTAGCGCTTGTGCTTCCTACCGCTGTTAAGGCATTGCGCCTGAACAAACCAGTTTTAAATCGGTCGTCTGTAAGAAAGTGAAGCATATTGATTTCAAATGTATCCAGCAATCTGTTATTATATTGCGACTGCGACATTTCAACAATATAATAAAAAGCGTCTTTGTGTCCGATGACTTCAAGCTGTTCTTTCAAAGGATGACCGGCGATTGCAATACCATCTTTGAAAATCAGAGCAGTTTCCTGGAGAGTGAGTGTACATCCCTCGAGTGCATTGGAATTGTATGTGTTCCGAATCGCAAATACCTCAAGAAGTCTTTTTTCCTCACCATAATTCAGTGGCTGGAGCTGCGACAGCTTTTGGCGAAGCTCTTCAATTCTGCTAAGCTGGCTATATAAATCCATAAGAGTTTTCTCACTTTCATTAACTGGTGCCTCACCGTGAGACACCTCACATTTCGGCAGTGTTTTCCTTATCCTGCTTCTTCAGAATAAGTTCTCGTATCTGTTCCTTGCTCAGATCACCATGACCGAATACTGCCGCAGAGCATTCCGCCATTGCAGCACGGCTGTTTTCCAGATTTTCTGACAGCAAACGCCCGACAGAACCGACCAGCTTTACAACACACCCTTGCTCCCAGAAAGTCCGAGAATCAAGATAATTCTGTGCGTATTCATTCCCGGAGTTGGCAGCTCTCGTCAAATATTCAGTGCCGGCTTCCGTGTCCCTTTCTGTGCCGGTCCCATTGCATAACATTTTTCCGACTACAAATTCCGAAAGATGATTACCTTCGTCGGCGGCTTTTTTCAGCCACTTGAATGCTTTTTCGTAATCTATATCCGTTCCATAGCCGTCATAAAACATTCTGCCTATCCGGTAGTGAACATATGCCTTTTGTCTGGTTCGTGGTTCGATCTCCAAAAAGCCGTTCAGTGCTTCACGGTAGATTTCAAAATTGTGTCCCTGACATAGATTCCTGCGGTAGAGGTCTGCAATTTCATACTTGGCAAGGATATTCCCTTTGTCGGCTTCTTTGGAGAATAGCTCCAGTGCTCTGTCGTAATCCTTATCCTTTACAGCATTTCTGGCTTCTCTTATTGCAAATGAGCTGATATACAGCTTTCGTGATACAGGTGCCTCACCGTGAGGCAGGTCATTATTGGGACCAGGCGTAGCGTTTCTATCAATGTTCTGGTCTGAATCAGGCTTATCATTGAAAAACGGAGGTGCCTCATCGTGAGGCAGCTCTGTATCATTGTGAGCCTGGAACGAGTTATCAGCCGAAGTGTTCCAGTGTCCGGCTTTCTGCTCTTTCATTATTAGCTTTAATATTGCGTTACCGATGGAGCTTTCGATTTCGTCATTGATTTTACCCATGAATGTAGCTAATTGCAGCTTGCCGTAATTGGTTTCATCGCTATGAAGCATTTCGTTATACAACCGACGAAGCTCGCATATTTCTTCATAGGTTGACCTGAAATCGGGATTGTTATCTATGATGAAATGGGATAATATATCAATCTCTTTCTTGACTTCGGCTGGCATATATTTATATGCAGTGCGTCCCTTTTTAGGAATTATGTCGTGGATATGCTCTATCCCAGCGATAATTTTTCGCGAGTAAACATCTGATGGAATTTCAGCAAGTGAACTAGCAGCGTAATCGGCTATGTCGCTTCGAAGTTTCCTTATCAGCTTATCTTCATTATTATGGAGTGCAACGAACTGATCGTGATACGTGCTCCTTATTGCGTCAATTCGTATCTTGTCGCAAATAAGAGGATCAACTTTGTTTATCAGAACCTGCTGTTGTATATCCCACCACATAATATGTACATGAGGCTGTCCCTCTTTAAGGTGAACTGCGGCAAGATATTCAATATTTTCAATCTTCATATTCATGCCGTTTGCTATGTCGCTAATGTGATACTTAACCCAGTTTTCCCAATCGTCCAGAGTGTTCAATCCAGCTTCAGCTGCACTTTCGGGAGTAAAGGAGAATATGCTATGAAATACATTCCGATGTGGTGTAGAAATTTTACGAACATATTTCTGCATTTCGACCGTGCTGTAACTATCAGAGAATTTCCCGTTGATTACTCCAAAAAGACCATTTTCCGGTTCAGTAAACATTTCCTCCGAAGCACTGTCTATATCCTCATCGTACTTAGCTTTTTCTTGATTCTTGCTCTGAACATCATAAGTAATAAGCTCGTCGGTTTCGGCATTCTTAACTTTTTTGTCAATGAGTTTCGCAACGTGCTCCCGTTCACCCATGTATTTAACAAGATTAGTTTCGTGAGATGGTTTTAGGACGTGCTCACGCTCACCGATATACTTGACATAATGAGAGTTGCGGGATGCGGAGAATTTGCGCCCGTTATCCCCAACGTGCTGCTGTTTGTAAATTATCTTCGGCATGATATCATCTCACTTTCTTTAGGTGCCTCACCGTGATGCACCTGTTCATTTTATTTATCGCTCGGAGTATCCAAATCAGCATTGAGCCATTCATGAGCTTCCGCAAGATACTCGGCGTCAGACTTGGGTTTAGTTCGAGTTATGCGGCAGGACTGTCGGAGTGCGTTGGCGAGTATTTCTTCCGGAGTAGCCTGATCAATGTAGTTTTCGGCGAGGACTGCCACATTACACTGTAACGCTGCGGACGATACTCTTGTTGTAACCGCCTGCATTTTTATCAGTCGATCCATGTACTGCTTCATTGTGACAGCCAGGGTATTTTCTATTTCCTCGCGAATGTAAGAGCGTATCTCTGATTGATGGCTTTCGTAAGTTTCAACAGACAATCCCTGCTCAATAAATTTTCTTATAGCCTGAGAAGAAGTGATGTGATTCTGAGCAGCATATTTGTTAAGTGATTCAACGGTATCCGGCGGTAAAACAACTGACCTCTGAAGATTTTTTCTTGGCAACCTCTTTCACCTCCTTTGAAATGTAATATTGTGGATATCACCACAAATGGTGTACCTGAAATGTGGGTACACCACCGGCAACGCCTTTGGCGTTGCGCTGTTAAGTAGTGCGGTACACCGCACTATTCCTGCCGCACGGAGTGCGGACGCCGCCTGCGGCGGCGCGATTACCGAAAAAAGAATTTTTTTCGGCGCTGCCTCACCGTGAGGCACTCACTCTGCTGGATTATGGTGCATCACGGTGAGGCACCTGTATACTACATTTCCGGTTCGTATTCATCATCAGCTTCTTCATCGCTGCTTTCCTCGGAGATATCTTCACGGGCTTCATTTGCCCATTCAGGTATGTGCTCCTCACGCATTGCACCGAGGAAACAATCATTTGTGAGGGATGCTTCTTTACGTTCGTAAAGGAATATTCCGTTTATCTCGCTTCCGTAATCATCGGGGTTGCAGCCAGGTCCCTCCTGCGCAAGGAAAAGCTGATTCTCCGGAATAACGTCACGGGAGTTGATGTGTTCGGGGCGAACAATCAATATTCTTCCGGTAAAGTCGGAAATATTGCCCTTGTCAACATAGATATCGCCATACAGATATTTGTCTGTAATTTCTTTGATTTCATCTTCGTGATCATCTATGTATCCTTGCATATCTTCATCATATCCGTACCCGAAATCATCTCGATACTTTTCAGCCATATCTGTGATTATGCTTTCCATGCCCGACCAATCCGGAAGAACGCCGCGTTCGCTAAGCAGTTCTTTAAAGCGTCCCTCGACATTCTGCTGCTCGACCATGTTCCATACGCCGTTGCGTTCCTCGTCGGTCAATTCAAATTGCATATTCTGACCGTTGACGGTTCGGATGATCGAGCCTATTTTGGGCGTAGGCTCTTCAAAGCGTGTGTGCTGATTTACGTCAGAGAGTGCACGGGAATACAGATCGTGGTATGCAGACAGAAGATTGCTTTGTGAATCGTTTGAGGTGAAATAGTGTCCCCATACCGTAGAAATCCCACCGTCATGATTGCTGTTACACCATGTAGCATAATAGCCCGGCATATTCTTGTTCTGACCGAGGAGGAATTCAGCGTAAGGGGTTTTAACCGTCTGAATTATGCGGTAGCCTTCGACCTCGCGTTCTTTACTCCTGTTCATTTCCATGAAAGTGAATCTAACCTCTTCCGCTACACTATCAAGAAGAGCAGGGTGAGAATTTTCCATTATTCGGTCAGCAATTCTTCTGAGTTCCTCTGCATTGGGATAATTAACGAGGAATTTTTGTGCCCATTCCTTATTAGCGATATTAACGCGCCCATCATTTTTAAGGCTATCGACTCTGAGTGCAAGCATAAGCATAGTTCGCTCAAAGCCGTATTTTTCGGTAACTTCTGCGGTGATTGTCTTGACGTCAAGATATTTAGTGGTGAAATTGAAATTTACGGCAATAGAATGACGTATAAATGCCCCACATTTATCGCACAACTCCAGGTTCTGAAGATACTGTTCGCGCTCACCATTCTTTTTGGCGTACTCAAGATTGTTCTTGTAAATTTCCATTGTGAATTCCTTTCCATTATAATTGTCAAGTCAACAAACTAACAGTTCATCCTATTTCCATTTCACATTCGTCATCGTCCGGCTGTTCCTCCTGTGCTGTTTGAACGTGAAACGTTGAAAGATATTCTCCGGTATAGGCGTAGAGTTCATTTTCTCCGGGAAGACAGAGCTGATTGGATTCGATGCAGCGGAAAATATCAGCGTTCTTACCGGTAGTGTTTGCTCTGATAAAATCCGCATATGAAAATTCATCATTATAGCCCATTTCGGGAATCGAGGATATATCCTGTGCAATGTCACTCAGAGTGTTTCCGGGAGGAAGAATTCCAACCGGCTGAAAATGAAAGCCATGATACGAGAAATACGAATTGCTGTCACTGCTGACATATTCACGAACACTCATTCCTTCGGGCTCAACCTGCCGGAACTGCTGGAGATCCTCGTTCCAGTCCTTGCCGTGAGTCGGATAACATATATGTACCTTGAGCTGGCGATCAGGAAAATCATGAAGGAGCTTTTCCTTAGAAGCTGCTGCGCCATTACGTCCGCCTTCATCGTTGTCAAAAGAAAACCACACCGATGATATTTCGGGGTGGTTGTCCATGTATTTCTTTATGCTTTCATAGCTTCCGCAGCCGTTAGTGCTCAGACGGTGGTCTGCTGTCCAATCCTTACCTAGCAGCTTTGAAAAGGTAGCGTGGGACATTGCGTCAATGGGACTTTCAAAGAGCCTCAGAACATTACTCTTTCCGTTCATTGCAAAGGTGTATGCCTTATCTCCGCCGGATACCTCGCCGCGAAATTGAACCTGTGTCGTACCTCTCTGAGCGCAGGAGCGGATATTGCCTTTTTCATCACGCCCGAAGAAAAGGCAGTTGTGATGCGCGCTGTCCTCAGCAATCATCTTGCGCTGCAGCATACCCTTGACGATTTCCGGATCAATGCCTCTTGTCTTTATAAGGTATGCCATTACCCGACTTGGCTTAACATCATGGGCAGGGACAGTAAATATTTTTTCTTTCGGTAATTCTTTCTTTACATTTGCAGGCGCTTTATGGTCAAGACGAACCTGTTCTGACACTCCGTTCACAACGTTCTTGGCGATGAAGTCCAGCGCCTGCTCTCTGCTGCAGCCCAGCTTATCTATTACAAGGTCGATTGAAAAACCGTGCCTCCCGTCCGAGAACCTATACCAGTTGTTGCCCTCGCGGTAAATGCACAGTCCCTGTTCGTCTTTTATTTTCCAGGCTTTCTGGTCGCTGGCTCTTTCGTTTATCTCCATGCCAAGCGCAAGAGCCACATCAATGCATGGTGCATTGGTCAGACGGTAGTAATCATCTTTGGAGTACTTGTACTGTGCCATATGTATCGTCCTTTCATAGTAAGTGCCTCACGGTGAGGCAGGGTTTACATTTCGCATTCCGGTTCCTCTTCTTCGTCATCTTCGTTTTCCGGAGCAGAAACATCATACACTTCTATATCCGGAAGCGGACGTCCGGCAGACGAGCAGCTGAACTGGAAGAAGCCTTCGTCAAGCTGCTTGCCCTCCGTAAGTTCATAGAAGTTGTGCTCAAGATAAGCCCTGGCTTCGTCTAGGCTGTTTGCATAAAGCAGAACAGCCATAGGATTGCTGCTGCGTGGACGATAAAGTTCATCAGATCTGCTGTGCAGACAGTGATAAAAAATATCAGCCGGATCATGATCAGGTGTCCGGCTGAATTTGTATAATTCCTCAAGCTGACGATTAAAGAGCGTTATATCATCGAATGCACCGGACTGGTACAAAATAGACACATTGCCGGGGAGAGCAATTATCGTTTCCTGATATTTTTCTTTCGGTACTTCTCTAGGAGTAAGCCCCAGCTCCCGCATTTTCTCAGCACGTTCGAGCGTACTCTGCCATGCTTCTTCCTTATCGGCGCACATTATCGCCAGCTCCACACGGTATCCCTTTTCTTTGAGATCGCCGCAGGTTTTCAGTGGAACATCAGCGCGGCGGCAGGTTCCCTCAATCACAAGGTTGTATCCTTCATCGCTGAGCTTTTCGATCATTGCATTTGTAATGTTATTTGCAAAGGACTGGGTGATGTTTGCAGCGTCTTTCCCGTAAATCTTCTGGATCATTTCATAGTTAGGGTGTTCGCGGCGGAACAGGTCGCCGTCAATCGAAACGATATTACCGATTTCAGAGGACAGGTACTCATGTACTGATGATTTTCCGGACCCACCCTGACCTCCTAATAAAAAAGCAGTCGGTGATTTGACCGGCTGCTTTCCATATGTGAGAGCTTCATAAAACCTCATAAAAGCTCTGTTAAAGTCCTCAACAGAATATTCTGAATAATCTTTCATAAATCCTCCGAAAAAGAAAAAGGACAAATGAAATTCACTTGTCCCTGTACTATTCATATGAGCAGTGTTATCTGTGCGGCAGCGGTGTAGCGTCCTTTATGATACTGTCGATTTCAACAAGTCGTGCTTCGTGTTTGTTCAGTATCTCACGGGTGTCTGAAAGCGAGAAGCTTCTCTTGATTTCCTGTGCTTCGTCCTCCAGCATTTTTATTTTTTCGGGAATTTCCTTATCCGTGTACACATAGTTCCTTGTAACAAAACCGCTAATATGCGATACAAACTCCTTCAGGACTTCATGTGTCTGGGTAATCTGATACCGCATAAGGGGCAGATTATTTCTTGAGGAATCATACGGATTGTCTGTCAACATTGGTTAGCCCTCCTTGTGTTAAGTGATGTACTATCTATATTTTACTTCGAATAATGCTGTTTGTCAAGGTCAATTCAGAAACAAATTACTGCCTCACGGTGAGGCACCTGTGGAGCAGACATCAAGTAGTTACCTTTCAGTCTACATATATGCGGCTCGATAAAATCGAACCGCAATAATTATATCACATTTCACATTCGTCTTCGTCAGAATTTTCTGATTCAGCTTCAGACTGGGAATACTGTTCCGGGAGAATCTGGCGCATTCTCTCAGCGGCACGTTCAAACATATCAAGTCGCGCCTGCTGTTCGGTACTTATGTCATAATGTCCCCAGTAATAATTGTTGCCGTCTGAGCACTCCCATGTCGCGTAATTGATTCCATAGAAACTTTCGCGGCGTCCCATGACTATTTCTGTCTTGTTACTGAGGCGCACTGAATCAATCACGGTAAAACCACCGTCAACTGTTCTTGGCGTCAAGTTGCTCATCTTTTAAATCTCCATCTCATAATCATTGAAATCAACCATGACAGTCCGTTCTTCAAGTTGATCTGCATATTCGATTGCTGTATTGAGGTGCGACATGATGTCGCCGCAGAATTCGTCCGGGAGTCTTTCGGATTCCACGCCAGACTGCCCGATGATATAATAACTTATCTCAGCATGGACGGTATCACCATGAGCAAAATCCTCGTCAAACTGACCGAGGATTCCAAGCTCATCAAGCTCGTCAGCGCTCTCTACATACGCTCCGGTAACGTAAATCTCCGAATCCAGAGAAACAACGCTGAAAGTGTATGAGTGGCTTTGTAAACCGAGCTTCTCTATAAGTTCTGAAAGTTCGGATTTTTCATCTTTAGGAATTTCGGTCGGCTCCGCAGCGCTGAATGCTTCGTTGATTTCGGCTTCTAGGCGGTCGGCTTCCTCACGCTTTGTCTGGAGCTTCTGCATCAGAAAAGACTTGATATTGTCAAAACCGCGCTGGTCGAAAGCAATGTACTGTGACCCGCTGACGTTTATAAAACGAATAAACTGATAGCCTCCGGTATTCTTCAGATAATTTAAATACGCCTTGAAATACTCATCGTTGCCATATATAACAAAACCGCGGTCCTTGATTTCAGAATCGCGGTTTCCAAATAGCCCGGACATATCATTATACTCATCATATTCGCAGTCAGAAACAGCCGCCGGAACGCCAGCACCGTGAAATCTCATAAGCGAATACGCCGCGCCAAGCGGGATTTTGCTCATCTCGTTCAGCTTGAACTGCTTTCCATTTTCGTACCGGGTTATCGTATCATGGTCAAAGTCGATATCGTATGTTTCCTTGCCACTCTGCTCATCGTAAGCATAATCGGCAAGTTCGATCCGTTTGTTTCCGTCAAGATTCATGAGTGCACCGTAGGGGTGTTCGTCGGAATACAAGGCGGTAAGGAATGACTTCAAATCAATAGTTCCGTTGGAATAACAGCGTTCCTCATCGTACTGATTTATACAGAATTCAATGCTCATAATCACATCTCCATTTCTTCGTTTTCGTCGTCGGAATAATCGCTCATAACCGCTTCATCATGCGGTTTGTCGGCAACCTCTAGTTCGGCGTTTATCTGAGCCTGGCGTTCCAGACCGGCGCGGAGCTGTTCCTCATACTGGAACGGCTTGCCGTACTGTTCCTTTGCGTTTGCAAGCTGTTTTTTCGCCTGCTCCAGCTCAGCGTTAAGTCCGTGAATCTGTTCCGGAATACGCTCGTACAGATTACACAGCCTTGTCACGCCGCCAAGTCCGCTCATCGAGTAATCGCAGGTGTAATGCCCGTTCGCCTTTAGCGACAGCGACACCAGAGCGCCCCGGTGCATAAGCACGATTTTGAAATCGTTCAGCTCGCCGACTGCTCTGGATTTGTACTCCTGATAATCGTCGGACATCATGTATTTTGTGACCAGCGCCGCCAGCTCGTCGCCGGCTTTGGAGCGCTCAACAAAAGTTCTGCCGCCAAGCGTCATGCGGAAGTTATCTTCCGTTATCGGCGGCGCTGCGGAAATCAGCTCGATATCCTTTTTCGTCCACTCAATCATTTTTCCTTTCCGGTAAATCAAGTCCGGATATCTATTGCTGATATCGTATTCGAACGAACGCTGCTGCTGATAATAATTCGCCTGCAATAATTTCAGACGGTTCACCTCGTTATCCACCGTCATTTTCTCGGCTATCAGGGGATTGCCGGTCGTTGCGGCTTTCATCTCGGCGAACGTCAGCGCGGTGTCGTCAATATCCTCGCAGGTTCGCGCGGCTGGCTTGCCGGACATTATCTGCGAGATTATCTGCTGTTTCTTCTCAAGAATCTGCCAGCGGTAATTGTCAAATGTGCCTTTTGTGGAGTAGTACCCGATGTAAACCTCGGAATTTTCGTTGCCCTGGCGTATTCCGCGGCCGTTGCGCTGTTCGATGTCAGAGGGACGGTATGGTGCGTCAAGATGGTGCAGGGCAGAGAGTTTCCGCTGGATATTCACGCCGGTTCCGAGCTTTCCGGTCGAGCCGATGATTATCTTTATTTCGGCGTTGTTTACCTTTTCAAACATGGCAAGGCGCTGTTTGTCGTTGGCGGCGTCATGCACGAAAGCTATTTCATTTTCGGTGAATTCGCCCGACCTCACCAGCCTGTCCCGAAGCGCCTGATATACCGAGAATGCGTCCTTTTTTGGCGTATTCGTGTCGCAGAAAACCGCCTGCGCCGTGCCGGGATTCGCCTTGTTTATCTCGATTATTTTTTCAGCACAGAGGGCAACCTTTCCGCCGTCATATTCCTCGGCTTCCGGGTCGATAATGCGGGCGTCCAGCGCGACTTTGGTCATGTAGGTGCAGACGGCAAGCATATTATCCTCGTCCGGCTGTACCATTTTTGCTTCGATCCTGCGTGCACGTTCGATTCCCTCATCGGTCTGCAATTCCTGCTCCGGGGACTTTTCGCAGATTATCATTTCCGGCTTTCCGTTCTGGATCGCCGGCAGTTTGAGGTTCATATCAGCAGTTTTGGCGATATCGAACACCTCGCCGAACAGATTGCAAAGCTCGTTCAGATTGACGAAATTAGAAAATCTCGTCCGCGGACGGAATCCGTCGCCGCTGGGCTTGACCTCGATGGACTGGGTGATTACGCCGAAAACGGAAGCCCAATTGTCAAAGTAGCCGATATTCATATCGTCCAGCGTCTGCTTTTGCAAAAGGTACTGCCATACAAACAGCTCGGTTATGGAGTTGCTGATCGGCGTTCCAGTGGCGAAAACCACACCGCCGCCGTTATGAAGCTCCTGCAAATAGCGGCACTTCATCTCCATATCGAACGCTTTCTGCGAGTTCGCATTTGCGTTCACGCCGGCGACGTTGTTCATCTTGGAGAAAACGGCGAGGTTCTTGTAGTTATGTGCTTCGTCCACAAAAAGAAAATCACACCCGAGTTCTTCGAACGTGATAAAATCGTCTTTTTTGAATGCGGCGCGCATTTTCTCGATTTTCTTCTCGATCTGCTTGCGCTGGCGCTCCAGAGCCTTGACCGTGAAACGCTCGCCCTTATCGGCTTTCGCCGCCTGTATCGCACTGGAGATTTCGGTCAGCTTCTCATCATACATCGCCTCCTGACGTTCAAGGGACAGCGGCATTTTTTCAAACTGCGACTGCGGAATGACAATCGCGTCGAAATTCCCGACGGATATCTTTGAGAGAAACCGCCGCCGCTGTGATTTTTCCATATCTTTCGACGTGGCTACAAGAATTTTTGCTTCCGGGAAGAACCGCTGTAATTCCTCGCCGAACTGCGCCACGACTGCATTCGGCACGACATACATTGGCTTGGTGCAGGCTCCTATGGATTTGAGGTACATTCCTGCTGCGCCCATCGCCGCCGTCTTTCCTGCGCCGACTTCATGCGCCATCATGCAGGTTCCGGTGGCGGCAATTCGCGCGATAACGTTTTTCTGGTGAGGGCGCAGGGTAAGGTTCGGATTCATGCCGGGAATCGTGATATAATCGCCGTTGTAAGTCCTCGGATTGATGTTGTTGAACAGCGCGTTGAAGCGGTCCTCAATAATTTGAATTCGGTCTTTATCCGCCATTACCCAGTCGTGGAACGCCTGCTCGATTTTGTCCTGACATTCACGCGCAAGAATGGTTTCCTTTGCGTTGAATACCCTTTCCGTTCTGCCGTCCGGAAGCTCCCGGTAATCATTCACGACTGCGCGTTTCTGGTTCAGAAGAAGCTCCGTCAGCTCGTATGCGTTGAGCCGTTTTGTGCCGTAGGTTTCAGTGGAAAGCACGTCTAACATTCCGCTTGAATTGGTCACTTTCCACTGGTTTATCTCCGGCGAATAATTAACGGTTATCTCCTTTGAATAGCCGTGCATATTCGGGCGGTGCCTCTGCCATTCCGGCGTCTGGAACGTTTCGTACACGAAGTCCTGGAACATTTCCGGCTCGATGTAGATAGTTCCCACACGGAAGCCGATATCTTCAATCCCTATTCTCGGCGGCTGATTATCCAGCAGTGCGGTTACGTTGCGCTCATATTCCGGGTCGGTTTTGGCGGCTTCCTGAGCCAGCGCCAGCTTACTGCGGACGTGTCCGGAAAGGTATTCCTCTGCGGTTTCCCAGCCGGAATATCTGCCGCCGGTGTTCTTCGCCGGATTGCAGTAGATGTGCTCGCCAAGCTCCGAAATTACCGCGTCCTTGTCCTTTCCGCAGAGCTGAGAAATGTAATCCAGGTCTACCGTCTGCTTCAGATTTATCGAGAGATGGAGCGCTTCAAGGGCGGTGTCAACGTGCGCCGGAACGCGGTCAACGTTTATCGTCCGCTGAGTGAAGATATCCGCTTTGGTAAACCGCTGTTTCCCGTCCGGGAGTTCCTCAATATTTTCAATCGAGGTCAGCCGCGGCGCGCGGATATCGTCTGCAAATGCGCTGATATTTGTGCGGCTGTTGAGGTGTCCGTGTTTCTTTATAAAGCCGTCGTATGCGTTATTCAGGCGGCTTTGGAGTGCTTTCAGCTCATCATCTGAACACCCTTTCTTCTGCGCGGCGGTCACTTCGTTCAGCCGGTCGAGTATGCCGCACATGGCTTTAATGCGCGGTTCGGAACTGCCCGTAAATGGCACTGCACTGCGGTTTTCCGCATAGTACAGCGAACCTCCGCTGACGTAATATGTGTACGGAGTCACGCCGTCCGGGATATCTCCGTATTCTTCTTTCGGTAATTCATCATCTATGGTCGGCTCGGCGGAAATATGCCCGTCAAGTCTGCTAATGGCTTCGGAAAGCCGTTCGGCGGTATTGCCGTCTGATTTTATCGTGCGCGTATTTCCGAATCTTCCCGGAACGATTTCCGGAGTTCCGAGCACCATTTCCGTGTTCTGTCGGAAGTACCTGTTTTCCTGAAATACGCTTGCTTCGCCGTAAACTCGCTCGGAACGCACCCAGTCCAGATTTCGGTCATTTTCATGCTCAAATTCGAGCTTCTGAAAGAAAAGAATATCCGTGACTGTCTGCGTTCCGGCTGTGCGGAATGCGTCCTCCGGAAGCCTTACGCCGCCGAGAAAATCAGCTTTTCGGGACAGTTCACGGCGGAATGAATCATCATACTTATCCATAGTTCCGGCGGAGGTGATAAGCGCCATTATTCCGCCGGGCTTCAGCTTGTCGATGGATTTCGCGAAGAAATAATCGTGGATAAGATATTCGTCATATTCCGGGTCATAGGGCTTGAAATCCCCGAACGGCACGTTTCCGATAATCACATCGAATTTGCCGTTTTCAAACTTTGTACGCTCAAATCCACGGTTCTGTATTTTCGCTTCGGGGTAGAGTTCCTTTGCGATACGCGCGGTCAGGCTGTCGAGTTCAACGCCGTACAAACGGCTGTTCTCCGCCATTTTCGCCGGGAGGTTTCCGAAGAAATTTCCTGTTCCCATTGCCGGGTCGAGTATCTCGCCGCCGGTAAATCCCATGTTTTCAAGCGCCGTGTAAATGCTCTTTATGATATACGGCTCGGTGTAAAATGCGGTGAGCGTGCTTTCACGGGCGGCGGAATATTCCTTGTCCGTAAGCAGGTCTTTCAGTTCCGCGTATTCGCGGCTCCAGTTTTCTTTAGTGCTGTCGAATGCGTCTGCAATGCCGCCCCAGCCGCTGTAATGAGCAAGTATGTCCTGCTCCTCGGCGGTCGCATGGCGGTGTTCGGATTCGATTTGTTTCAGCGTTTTTATGGCTGTTACATTGGCGGTGTATTTTGCTTTCGGGCCGGTGGGGTATGCGAAATTTTCGAGGAAGCGGTAATTGCCAACCGGCGGTAATTTCTGAAAAATAAAATTCCGGTCAATCGTATCCCGTGAAACAGGTGCATCACGGTGAGGCACCTCTGTTTCATCATGAAGCGGCTGCATATCTCTTTCGCGGAGATATGAGTAGATCGTGCCTGCTGTATCGTTCGGCGAAAACTGATTAACAAACACGTCTGAACCAGCTTTAGCGCTGTCTGCGATGAGCACATACGCATTATCATCAGCAAAATAGGATAATCTGAAATTGCTGAGTTTAAGGTCTGCTGCGTCCTCTACTGGATAAAGGGGTATATTCTTTTCTTTTTCAGTAATTCTGATCGTCCTGTGTTCTTCAATATCCCGAATAAAGGAATCGGGAATCTCTGAATTATCAGGATTTTCGGAATTTGCTGCCTCATCGTGAGGCATTGCCTTTTCTTCTTCCGAAAGATAAACCAGGTCATCAAACGCGAGATTTTTCAGAGCAACTTCGTTCATCTCGTCCAGGGAAGAGTACTGCTCCTCACGGACAATATTACCACCAAACTCAGTCAGTATGCGGTACTGTTCAAGGTCTGCATACACGCCGATCATCGTGTCATTTTCTTCATCGGTAGTATATGCAAGGTCAACATGAGCCAGATTGTCAAAGTCAGCAGTGCTGCCATATTCTGTTTCGCAAAAGTCGTTGATATATTCGATAGCAGCTTTCAGAGAATCAGAAACAGGTGCCTCATCGTGAGACACCTCGTCTGAGCTAATATATGTATCCTGGTGCTCAAGCTCATATTCGATAGCACTTTTAAGTATTTCGACCGCACTGTGATATTGTTTGTACCGAGAGAGAAAGTCAATAACCCCACCGTACCCGTCGCCGATGTCCTGCCTTTCGGAGAAGCTGGATACACTATCCGGCATATTTACGGTAAATCTCGTTTTGGCATATCCCTGATGATGGCTTTTCAGTTCACCGTTATCCCGCGCTTCGTAAAGCTTATTGATATCGCCGCCGTATGCTTCAAGTTCCTGCTCTCGCTTGGCTCTCCAGTCAGAATCCTCACGCTTCATTATCGTGTCGAATTCAAGTACAGAGTAGGTTTTACCATCCTCGAATGCAGGACTCTCACTCCACTCACAGGTGATTGTAGGAAGTTTGTTGATATCATCTGTCGCAGATTCGGACATATCTATTGATATCTCCGATTTTGATTCATCAAAAGAATCAAAGGTCAGCTGCTCGCTCTCCTCTTCAGCGGAAGCTTCGTTTTCTATGCGTTCGCGGTGATTATAGAGATATGTGAATGCCTGGTCTGCAATTTCATCAAGAGTACTGTCCTCAAGAGCTGCTCCCGAAGCAAAAAAGTCTGCGACCTCGTCGTCTGGAAATCCAAGCCCAGGATTATGTCCGGTATGTGTGGATATTTCATTTATCAATTCGGAAACAGAATCACGACACGCTGCAAGAAACTTTACGGGACTGTAATCGGTATTATAGCATTCCTTTACACGTTCTTTGGTGCGAACGCATTCGGCTGCATAAACAGCAAACATCTCGGCATTCAGTTTGATCTGAATATCAAGACCGCAGTCAGCTATATCCTTTCGGATAAATGTAAGACGATCGTTTTCTAAGCAGTTCGGAAATTCATAGTGAATTGAATAGCGCTGTGCATCGTACTGAGCTATTCTTGAAAGGTTCTCAATATCGGAATCCGTTATATATCGTCCCTCGTCCAGAGCCTTGCGGACTGCTTCTGCCACACGATTCCAGGAATAGCGCACAACCTGTTCTTTGTCACCAATGACGAGCTGTAATCCTTTACTATCGTGGCTGCTCCAGCTTACCGGATTGTCATTGCGCGAGGAACCGCCGATACCATATTCATTTTTCAGAAATTTTGCAAGCTCGTCCCGGGTGGGGGAGTTCTCAACGATGAAATCCCTAATGCGGAATTTGCCGCTTGAAAATCCACTTCCGTGGGAAATCTCATCATCAAGGAGCTTCTGTGCGTATTCGCTGTTCGGATCTATCTCTTCCGGATTATCCGAAAAAATAGAAATGGTATCCGATTCATCAGATACCATTTCATCTTCGTTTATTTCTTCGTCATCATACTCAGACGAATATCCTTGATCTTCATCAGCTGTCCACGGCTCCTGACTTCCTCCGCCAGCCAGGTCACGCTCGTCCCGATCGAATCCCACGCTGCTTCCTGAGCCGCTATATCTATTTCCGTCCTCTGCTGTGCGCTCTCCGTGTAAGTCTGGCTGAGCTGCGCCTTCTTCATCAGAGTACGTGTCGTGCGATTCCTGGCGCTCTCTGCTTTCCGTCCGATCTCCTTCCAGATTCTCAGATACAGCCCGCTCATGTTCACCAGGTCGAGCGCTGTCGGATCCATTTCGTTCATCAGGTCCACCGCTTTGCGCTCCAGCGGCGTCATATCCTTCCTGCCGTAATTTCGGAATTTCGGGTTCAGCAGTCCGTTCCTGTCTTCCTCGTAGGGGATATCGTAAATGTCTTCCGCATACTCCAGCTTCATAACGCTCATATTCTTTCCTCCTTACAGTCCGGTCAACGTCTCGCAGCACTTCCTGTGCCAGCGCGGTAGCCGCATTGCCGATTTCGACTATGGACAGATCGCTGTCAAGTTTGGCAGCTGCTGAAAAGTCATACTCAGCTTCAAGTCCACATCTTGTCATGCATATACATTCTGCACTCTGGCGAATAAAATGGGTGATGCGAGGGTCATTTGCCATTGCACTATTTAATTTGCTATCATAATTATACACTATATCTATATTTTTGTCAAGACTTTTCTGCAAAAAATCTTCAAAAGATATAGCGTTTTCTGCATTCTCGGCGTTGTACTTTCCAACGATACCGTCAGCCATTCGCTCAGAGAGCTTCCACTTGGCATTATATGCTTTTCCATAGGTCTGGCTGACATCAAAGAGATACATCAGCTCGGTATTATTTCGATCCACGAAAATTGCAGTGGACCGTTCTCCGTGTCTTACATATCTTCCCACATTGTTCCACTGGGTAAGAGTTCCGCACATAACAGCTTTAGGGTTCTGTTCAGTAAGAAGCATGGCAGCGCAGAAGTTCAGACGCCAGAAATTTGAAGTAAGCCGCAGTGTGTTCTGCCACACCTGTGGGTCGCGAAGCTGTGAGAGCTTGTAATCGTATATCTGTGCGATATCGTTAAATCTTGACATCATGTTCCTCCGTGAAATATCTGCGGATAGCAGCAGACACTATTTCTGTAAGTTCTTCAGGCGTTTTACCTTCCATAAATTCCGATACGATTTCAGCCGGCACAGCAATTTTAACGGGCGGCTTGGGCTTAAGAATCTTGGTGATTGCTGTAGTAGTTAAGTTGGATTCGTCATGCAGTTCTTTTACATTGGCTCCGGTGAGCTTCATCTCCGGGTGCTGTGTCAGAACATTTATGATCGTACTCTGTACGTCTGAGCTGAGGTCTGCAAGCATTTCAGCCGCAGCTATATTAATTACGGCATTATCAAGCATGACCAGGAAATCCTGCTGAAGTGAGTTGAGATGTGCGTATTTCTGAGACTGTTCATGTGACAGGTGAAGCTCCGCTTCAGCTTTTTCACCGAGAACTGCAGCCGTTCTTATCTGCTCTGACAAGAGCAGGGAGGAAAACCGGTTTCGATTACTTTCGACAACGATACGCTCAGCGTATTCATCGGTTATCAGGTCGTTGCTTCCGATTCGGCAGGGTACCTTAGTCCACATGAGCTGCTCAGCGGCGGCTCTTCGCCGACTACCAGAGAGAATTTCGTATTCTCCGTTGCCGACGGAGCGAACGAGCAGCGGCTCGGTAATACCTATTCTTGAAATATCAAATTTCAGCTCTGTGAGATCGCCGACATTGGTGAATATCGGGCGGCGGAAAGGAAGAAGCCTTTCCAGTTCAATATTGTACGCCTTTTCATCAGTAAAACACTTTTGGATTATTTCGTCGAGCGTTTCACCGTGACGTTCCTCTGCAATTTCTTCTTTCGGTTCATCTTCGGCAACTGAGGAGGAAACGGAGTAGCCGTCATCAGGCAACGGCAGCGGATCCACTACATCATCTTCAAGAGGAACATAAATTGCAGTGTCAGCAGTTGGTTCTTCAACAGGAATAACACGCTTGACTGTGGTTTCCGGTGCGGTGTTATCTTCCGCTTCTTCTGCTTCGCGCTGTTTCCTCGCCATTTTTCTAAGTGCGTTCAGGTCCATGTGATATCCTCCGTTACATATTTACTTCTTCTCAACTCTAGCCACCTTAAAGCCTCTCCTTGTTTCGCCTGATAAATCAAGAATCTTATCAATAACACGCTGCAATTGTTCATGCTGGCGGTATGCTTGCACGAGCATGATTTCTTTTTCAGTAATGAGAAGCGTGTCATCGTCGCTGGAATAAACTTGTTTACCCATATCGGTATTATTTACCATAACATGACCCTGTGGGTCATTTGTGTAACCCATCAACCATTCGGGAGTAACCCCAAAATATTCCAAAAGCTGATAGACTCTCTCTGTTTTAGGTTCATAACTTCCTTTCAGATATCTGCTCAGTGTACTTTTGGGTATCCCAAGTTCACGAGCAACATCAATCTGTTTCTTGCCATTCAGTTCCATTGAATCGGCTAAACGTTTGCTGAATATCTTTAGCAGCATCTATGTCCCCTTCATTTGATAAGTATCCGTGTCTTATAAGCTCATCCAGTCCAGCTGCAATAATTGGGTGATCTACAACAAGACTTCCATCGTTGAGGACCAAGCAGCAGAACACATACTGTGCATTCAGACTCAGGCTATCATCTTCAAGAGGACTACACTGTATGTCTATCATTTTTGAACTACCTCATTATTGATTTTGGAGCGCAGCCGCGTGGTTTACCGCCTATGCGCATAGTGTGGGGCACAGCTGTCAGCCATGCCCCGTAAGGAGAAGTGTATATATAAACCCCTGTGGCTAGGGAGATTTGGTTACATCTCAGGTTCCATATCTTCGTCATCGCCGTCATCAACGGCGTTCTGCTCATTCTGGTACATTTTACGCCATTCAGAGAGAAAATCAGATTTCTGCAGGCAGAAGTAGAAGAACTCGGATATTTCGTCATTGGTAAGCTCATCGCCGATTATCTCAGTGACTTCCTTACGCTGCAGCGTGATTTTCTTCGCATACTGATTAGGCGAGGATTTCTTCTTTTCGGTATTCTGCTTAACCGGCTCCTGCGTAGATTTTTTATCACTCTTTTCAGCAGGTTTAGGAGTTTCATCGTATAGTTCGATGATATCGCTTTCAGATACAAATTTGAGATATGCAAGCTCTTCTGCCTGCTCAGCGGTTATTTTCCGATCAGGAAATCGATTGAGATAGGACGCTATGCCTCTCTGACTTTCGTCAGGCATTCCCGAAAAAGAAACAGCCGGCAGGAGATTGATCCTGCCGGAATCCAGCAAATCCATAAGTTCCGGGACAAGCCTTGAGCAGGCTATGTACCGCTGAACTGTCGCACGCCCCTCGCCGTACTTCTCAGCAATGGCAGCCGTTGAACGTGGGCTTCCCAGTGCTATCAGCGCTTCGTGCTGTGCCTTGTAAGCATATGCACGTTCAGAGGGGAGCAGTTCAGTCCTCTGGCAGAGGTTCGTGTCAGCCATCATGAGTTTGGCGCGGTTCTCATCGACGTCCTTGATAACGCTTGGAATATTGGTTATGCCGGCAATTTTGCAGGCTTCAACGCGGTTGTGTCCGGCGATGATACGGTATTTTCCGTTGTCAAGCGGGCAAACAATGATAGGCGAAAGCAGTCCGTTTTCCTTTATGGACTCAGCCAGTTCATGCAGTTTGAATTCGCTGTACATTTTGAACGGCTGATTTTCCCATGGGACGAGCTGATTTATAGGTATTTCTTTTTCGGCATTCTGAACGGCATTGTCAGACTTGAGGAAGTCCGTCATGTGAAGTTTGCCGGTGTTGCTTGATGTTCCTAAATTAAAGCCCATTATATAGCCTCCTTGCCGAGTATCTCGGTAACAAGCTCTCTGTACTGTCCACCGAGTACGCTGTTTTTCTTGGATATAAGCGATTTCTGCTCAGCGGTGCTGTTTGCAGCCTCGATACGCTTGCTGATAGTAGTTTCGTAAACTAGACCTCCATAGCGTTCCTTTAAGGCTTTATCCACTGCCTGTGCCATCTGTGTGTTGTCTGTCATAGTTTCAAGTATGCCACATATTTCAAGGCTGGGATTTATGTTATCCTTTACCAGATTGAAGATATCCTCAAACTGGACTATGCCGTTGAGTGCAAATTTCTGCACCTGCACCGGAATGATTACGCCGTCCGCTGCTGCAAGCGCATTCGTCACCAGTATTCCCAGCGAAGGGAGGCAGTCAATAAGTATGTAATCATACTCGGTCGTCTTTTCATCTGATAACAGAGCCTTGCGAAGTATCTGCTCCCGGCACATCGTCTGAGCCAGGAACATATCGGCAGTAGCAAGAGATATATCAGCCGGTATGTAATCTATGTTCTCGCTTTTCGCGGTCACAATGCACTCTGAGATTTTTGCCTGCCCCTTGAGTACGTCCACCATTGTCTTGGAGCCGGTGAAGTCATAGCCGAGATAGTCGCTCAGGTTGCCCTGCGGGTCGAGGTCGATACAGAGTACCTTTTTGCCCTGTTCAGCCAGTCCGGCGGCAATGTTTACAACGGTCGTGGTCTTACCTACGCCGCCTTTCTGGTTTGCGATTGCGATGATTTTTCTTGTCATAATGTAGTCCTCCTGCCATTTCGGCAACATTTTATTTCCGTCCTTGAATATATAAGGCATAGGCAGGGCGGAAGGACTTACCGCCCATCGGGGAGCTACCCCGCTATGCCCGTCAACTCCTTTCGGAGGTCAACGCTTGTTCATATCGTGATTGACCCGGGACTTCCAGTAGCTGTTGAGCGTCAGCCGGGAATTATACAGCGCCGTTATCAGGTAACTGCGGATATTCCGGACATCGCTGATGTTGTTGTCCATTGCTTCAAGGACATACTCAATGTGGCTGCTGTTGAGTTTCAGAAATGTGCTTTTCACAATGTCATGTGGTATGTCCTCGCCGTTTACCCGTATTGTTGGCTTTGCAGAGCACACTGTATCAACGATAATGTCTATCAATTCGAGAATGGTTTCTTTCTTTTCGGGATTCTGCTGAATAAGAAAATCACATTCAGTGTTATCACGGATAATCCGAGAGTAGTCCGAACGTTTGTCGATATCTTCGGATTGATTGATAGGATTGATTAACTTAGGTTTTATTTCTTTAGTTTTATATATAGAGCAGTTCGGCGGTTTTGTTAAATCTTGTTCTTCCTTTTCGTTAGAACAAGTTGTAACGTTTGGGTAAAACAAGTTGTGCGCTTTTGTCATAACTGGAGCGCTGCCATCCGATGTGCAGTTTGGCTCTGTTATGCCATTTGTCACTGGTGCGCTTTGCTTTATCGTTCCGTCCAGTTGTGCGCTTTTGTCACAACTGGATTTACTGCCGTTTGAAAGGATCCCAGCAAGCAGCTCCGTGTTATCATTGATACAGAAGTAACGCTTTGCAGGCATACCCTGTACCTTGCACTGAATAAGTCCGGATTTGATAAGCGTATCAATGCAGCGGCGCTGCTGTCTGGCTGTCAGAGCGGTGGATTCCTCCAGGTCCTCTACAGTGGAGTAGAACCAGTCACCGTCAGTGAGTAGTCCATGCTGATCATAATAGGCATACTTGGAAAGCAATGCTCCGTATACTACGGCTTCCGCCAGTCCGATTGCATGGGCAAGCTGACGATTTATCGACATTGTGTTGTCAGGGTTAAGAAGCTTGAAGATAGCTTTCATGCGCTACCTCCTTTGCTTCGGGGAATTATACTTCATGGTGTCCTCCGTTTTCTGTTCTCCAATGGAATACAAGCATAGCAAGGGACGGTGGAGAACGCTACCGTCCCGAGGGTTCGCGGTTCCCGCTATGCCGTGGTGCCGTTCGCAGGGAGTTACCCGTTAAACAGCATATAAAAACAGGCGCATTTCAGAGATAATGCGCCTGTTTGGTATATTGAAAATGGAATCCAAATCAATCTGTTTCCTCAAGAAGCTCATTTATGGAAATTCCAAACACTTTTGCTATTGCATGAAGTTCTGTGTCGATTATGAAGCGTTCGCCGCTTTCCATTCGCTGCACTGCATTCTTGTCAATGACAAGTCCATGACTGCGGAGCCTGTCGGCTACTTCACGCTGGCTTATTCCAAGCGCTTTGCGCCGGTTATAAATTGCAATGCCAGCAATATTATTTCTTCCGGATTCTGTACGATTTCCAAACATTTTTATATTCCTTTCATTATTGTAATAGTGGATATGTTTACTGTGATCTGCCAAATATGCATTTGAAGCAATACAGCGTTGCAAAGCAGTCTGCAAGGCTGTTGTGGGCAGATATTGTTATGCTGTTCCAATCGAAATGGTAGTACGCGGCGCAGGTCGTGAGCTTCTGCCATTTATATTCACCGAAGTAGTCACTCCACTCGCCGTAGATTTCTGCGAAAATCGGCATTATATCAACGATTTCAGCTCTTTTGGGGATAATCAATCCAGCAGCCGTTATGAAGTCCGCGTCAAAAGATGTATTGTAGCCAATAATCGTATCTGCGGAGTTTAGTATCCGCTGAATCTCAGCTGCTTTCTCAGCAATGCTCGGTGCGTTCGCAACCATATCTGGAGAGATATTATTTACAGCCTGCGCTGCGCTCCACGACCTGTGCAGTGGACGGAAATAGCTGTCGAACAGCTTCTCACCGCTTTCGCTGATTATGGAAAGCTGCAAGATTTCATCTTCTCCTGCACATAAGCCTGTTGTTTCTGTATCTATCACGATACCGCCCGATGTTTCAGCAGGGAGCTCAACAGACTGGGTAATAGTAAGAACTTTTTCTCGCTGCTCGTCCAATGCAAGGAGCAGTCGAGCCTGTTCCTTTTCTTGTTCTCGTTCACGTCTGAGCTTTGCTCTGCGTTTGGCGGCTTGGGCTGCTTTACGTTCGCGTTCTGGCTTAAAATATTCTGCCAGCTCATCAGAACTTGCAGCTCTGACTTCCTCTGGCAGAAGATAGCGGGGAAGAGTATTGACCGAGCCAGTAGAAAATCGAGAGGGACGGAGTTTCTTGCCACAGTCCTCGGACACCGGAAGATATCCTGCTTTTGCCCACTGGCGTTCGGTTTTCAGTTCGACTTTAAAATACTGAAAAGATAATAACATCGACTTTGAGCTTTGCCATCTTTCACTCTTCATAATACACCTTCTTTTTTCGGGAATAAAAAAACTCCTCTTTCGATATATTCAAAAGGGAGTAAAACACTTATTATGTATCTTGTAACATTTATAGAAAAACCTACATTGTAAGGTTGACATTTAGGTTTATCGTGGTATCATAGTTATATAAAAACACAGGAGGTTATATCATGACACCAATCGAAAACATTACATTTGCTGAGGCTCTGGAGGATTACATCTGCAGTAAGGACAGATTACTTTCGCCCTCGACTGTCCGCGGATACAGAACCATGCAGAGATCCAGCTTTGATCGAATAAACGATCTTCAGATTTCTGAACTTACTGAGAAAGTCATCCAGCGGTGGGTAAATTCACTTGCCGATAGGTATTCATCAAAAACTATCAGAAATCAGGTCGGTCTACTGACAGTGGTCCTTCATCAAAACGGTATCAATCTCAATATGAAGTCCATTACACTAAAGCCTAAAATCAAGCCTGAATACAATATTCCTACCGAAACAGAGATACAGAAGATAGCGCTTGCAGTAAAACATACGACTATTGAAATACCGATAATCATTGCTCTCACTCTGGGACTTCGCCAGTCTGAGATAGCTGGTTTGCGTTGGGAACACTATGACGGTACATATTTAAAAATTAAATGCGCCGTAGTACCAGATGAAAATCACAAGCTGGTTGAAAAAAACGAGAACAAAAGCTATGCAGGCAGGCGAATAATTGAAGTTCCGGATTATCTGAAAGATATCCTGGATAATTCTGAGCATTCCTCAGAACGTATCAGCCCACACAGTCCTAACTATATATGGAAACATTTTAATCGTATATGCGAGGAAAATGGAATACCACATTTTACTATACACTCCCTGCGCCACGCTAACGCCAGTGCCATGTTAAAGTTAAACATACCCGACAAGTATGCAATGGAACGCATGGGACATTCTACGCCTAATATGTTGAAGCAGGTGTATCAGCATATTTTCAGAGATGAGCAGACAAAAGTTGCAAACAAAATGAATGATTATTTTAATGATTTCCTGAAATAAAAGAGTTTCATTTTTGACAATGACATTCATTTCGGGGTTCAAATCCCTCTTTCTCCGCCAGCATGAAACCGTATAGCAAACAGATTGCA
>OGRY01000607.1_pt1 | contig 29466 bp, 29 predicted proteins | sample 1553551 | NCBI WGS metagenome assembly OGRY01 (sample SAMEA2580101, study PRJEB22360) | human gut metagenome | biome: human gut; feature: human-associated habitat; material: faeces | place: Denmark | collected 2008/2010
GATCTAAAAGATCATTTATACAAACTTTAGCTTTGTATAAATGATTTTCCTTTATATAAGAATAATCCTTAAAATAAGCATTAGAAAAAGAAAGCAACATTTCTTCGTTATTTGCTCCAATTTTTGTCAAATAACGTTCAAATAAACTATCCATGATACACCTTAAAAGAATAAATCTTTTACCAATAGAACTATCATCAAACCAAATAATAATATCATTCCAATAAATGAAACTATACTTTTTACTTTATTTGGAATTTTCTTTTTGCTAATTCCTTCAAAAGCAGCAACTACAATATGCCAGCCATCAAGTCCTGGGAATGGAAGAAGATTAAAAATCGCTAAATTAACTGAAAGCAACCCCCAGTATGAAAAGAAGACACCAGCACCTAAACTAACTGCTTGCGAAGACACACGGAAAACTGAGATAATGCCTCCCGTTTGTGCCCATGCATCACTAGAGACAAACAAAGAACCAATGGCTTCGAATAACAAACAGACAGATTGACCAAATTTAGAACATGCCTGTTTCATACCTTCTGCAAATCCTAAAAAATCAGTAGTCACAGAAAAGCCAATTGTATCCCAAGTATAAGACTTTCCAATATTATTTTTATTTTCATATTCAACAGGATTAACATTGACTATTTTCGTTGTTTCTGTTCCATCTTGCAAAGTTATTTCAAATTCAATAGTCTTAACATCTTTTTCACTCATAGGCAAGAAAGAAACAGTATCTGAATTAAAAGTCGCATAATTTAAAACTGTAGAAATTTCAGTATACGAATTAGTTTTAAATGTACTTACTGATTTATCTGCGCCTTCGCTAGGGTCATATATTTCAATAATGGTGCCATCAGATTTAGTTATAAACTGATGAATTGAATTAATCTGTATCTTGTCACCTTGATTGATGTTTTCACTGATAAGTTTAGAATTTTCTAAGATAACAACTTGATTGCTGCTATAAATATATTGAGGGCAACAAGTATATGAAATGATAAAAAATAAAAAACCTATAATAAAATTAACAACAATGCCAGCAATCATTACAACTATTTGCTTGAACCAATGGATACCACCTAAAGTTCTTTCTTTTGGAACAGCATCAATTTCATCATTTGTTAAATCACCTTCAGCATCTTCATCTCCAGCCATTGAAACATAACCGCCGACTGGAAGAGCACGAATAGAAATTTTAGTTTCACGTTTTTTTCCTGTCTTTTTATTTATTCCCTGATGCTGATAGATCAATGGTCCCATACCAATTGAATATTCATAGCAATAAACTTTAAAAAGTTTTGCCATTGATAAATGCCCTAATTCATGAAGGCAAATCAACACACAGAGTGATAAAAGAAAAATAATTAAATTAAATATAAATGACAAAGCACTTGAAACCATGATATCCTCCTTGTTATTTTATTAAATTTGAAATGATATTATTAGCAACATTTGAAGCTTCCAAAGATAAATTTAAAATATCTTCTAAATTGTTAATTTCTATAACTTTTGTTTTTCTTAAAGTTTCTTCAATTACATATTCAATATCAATGAAAGAAATTTTATCTTGAACAAAGGCTTTTATAGCTTCTTCATCAGCTGCATTAATTATCGCCATATTGGCATGGCATTCATTATACCAATTTATTATCTTATTAAAAAGAGGATAACGCTTTAAATCCATCTTTCTAAAATGTAAATCAGTAATTTTAAAATCTTTGAAGCATTTCTTTTTCATTCTTTTTTTATAAAGAGCATAACTGATAGGAATACGCATATCACTTGGCCCTATCTCGGCTAACATAGAATTATCTTTTAAAAATACAAGAGAATGAATTTGACTCTCATCATGCATTAAAACTTCAATATTATCTAAAGAAGTGTCAAATAAATAATGAGCTTCTATAACTTCAAAAGCCTTATTGACCAATGTAGCACAATCAATTGTAATTCTTTTTCCCATCTGCCAATTTGGGTGAGCTAAAACTTCCTCAGCTTTAATATTTTTTAAATTTTCAAGAGGAACATCTCTTAACGCCCCACCAGAACATGTAATGACTAATTTTTCTATCGATTCTTTTTCACAGCAAATCAATTTTTGCAACGCAGAATGTTCACTATCAATTGGAAAAATTGAAGCTTTTGGATGTTCAATCAATAGTTTTTTTATCAAATCACCACCGATTACTAAGCTTTCTTTATTCGCCAAAAGAACCTCAGAATTATTTTCAATAGCTTTAACAGTTATTGCAAGTCCTGCAATTCCCACCAATGAATTTAAAATGACAGCTCCTTTATTATCTTCAATCATTTTTAAAAGAGCATTATCTCCCAAATATATATTTTTAACTCGAGAATTTTCATAAGAAGATAAACCAGAAAAAGCAACAGAAGTAATAGAAGGAAAACTATCTAAAATTTGATCAACTTCATAGTAAGAAGTATTAGCCGCTATTCCAACTAATTCATATTCCTCATCTTCTTTTAATAAATCTAAAGTTTGTTTTCCGATACTTCCTGAAAACCCCATCAATAAAAGTTTTTTTCGCATCATATGAAAAAGTTCCAATTATTAGCAATCATTATAACCATTATTGAAACAAATAAATTATTAACAAGAAGAGAGTCTATTCTATCTAAAGCACCACCATGACCTGGAAGAATATATCCAAAATCTTTAATAGAATAACTTCTTTTGATTGCTGAGAATAAAAAGTCTCCAAGATTTGACATCAAAGGCATAGCCAAAGAAATTACTAAAATCCAAACCCAATTATTTCCTTGGAAATCTAATACTCCAGGAATTAAAGGTACATTCAAGTGGCTGCAAACAGCTGCAAATCCAAAGCTGATTGCAAAAGAAAATATTACTCCGCCAAAAAAACCTTCCCAAGATTTTTTAGGAGAAATTCTAGGATTCATTCTGTGTTTTCCAAATAAAACACCGACAAAATATGCTCCTATATCTGTTGAAAAAGCACCTAACATCGCATAAAAGAACAGCAAGCAAGAAGCCAAGTTGTCTCTTCCATAATAAATTGTTTGTTCTGGAAAATAGCGTAAGAAATAGCATGAATAAATAGATAAGCTTACGAATACAATCATTGAAAACAAATAACAAACATCATTAATAGTAACTTTTTCATCAAGGATAGAAATCAAAAATAGAAGCAAGAAAAATACAGTAATACCAATAGTTGAAACAGTTAATGTATTCAAAGTGAAATGAGCATTTTCTATAATTAATTTAAATGTTTGATCATTTTTAACAAATTGCCAATATATAAAACTTATTGAAGAGATATATACAATAACATAAAGAAACCATTGATATTTATCTTTTCCTGGAGCGGTTAATATTTCATATACTACAATTAATGAAACAACAAAAAATAAAACAAACATATACCAATTTCCCAAAATAATTGGCGGAATTCCAACAATGCATAAAACTACTCCTGTTATTATTCTGGAAAGCATTGATTTTTTTGAACTATCAGATAATTTGTTCATTTCTTTATACCTCCATATCTTCTATTTCTTTTTAAAAATTCTTCCAAATTTTTTTCTAAAATCTTCGGCGTATAACTTGGCCAATAAGTAGGCTCAAATACAAATTCAGCATAAGCTAATTCGTAAATCATACAATTGCTAATTCTTTCTTCCCCTGAAGTTCTAATTAATAAATCAACAGGAGGAAGATCTTTTTGGTAAAGATTTTCATAAAAGATATTATAATCTATTTTTTCTAAATCTAATGTACCTTCTTTAACTTTCTTAGCAATATTATATGCTGCAGCAACAATTTCTTTTTGTCCACCGTAATTAAATAATACATTAAAATTATAATCTTTATTATTTTTCGTCTTTTCTAAAGCATTTTGAATAGAATCCAAGATATCTTGAGGAACTCGCGGATCTTTTAAATCTCCAGATACGCAAAGTCGAACTCCCCGTTTTCCAAAATACTTTAAAAAAGAAGAAAAGAATCTTTTTAACAAAACAAAAAGGTAATCTATTTCTTCTTTAGGTCTATTCCAATTTTCAGTTGAGAACACAAAAAGAGACATCGTTGATATATGGTATTTAAAAAACACTTCTTCAGCGATGGGTTTAACTCTTCTTACACCAGCATAATGGCCAGATGAACGGGGCAAACCTTTTTCTTTTGCCCAACGTCCATTTCCATCCATAATAAAAGCAATATGCTTTAATTTCTGATCAATATTCTCGTCCAACATTTAAATTGTAAATAATTCTTTTTCCTTAGCGGCAAAAATTTCATCAATTTTTTTGATATGTTTATCAGTCTCTTTTTGGATATCTTTTTCTAAGCTTTTAGCAACATCCTCTGATAATGTTTTGTCTTTTTTAACAATTTCATTATAATCACGACGAATATTACGAATTGCAACTTTAGCATCTTCACAGATTTTTTTAGCTTGCTTAGCAAATTCATTTCTTCTTTCTGTTGTTAAAGAAGGGAATGTTAAACGAATAGCTCCACCATCAACAACAGGATTTACACCTAAATCAGATGCTCCAATAGCTTGTTGAATCGCTTTGACTGTAGTTGGGTCAAATGGGCGAATTAAAAGTTGAGTTGAAGATGGAGTTTGAATTCCAGCCATAGCCTTGATTGGAGTCATCTCACCATAGTATTCTACTAAAATTCTATCCAATACAGAAGGTGAAACCTTTCCAGAGCGAATAGTTGCAAGAGAAGTATGTAAAGCTTCAATAGTTTTGCTCATCTTACTTGAGCATTCTTCAATTATTTCCATTTTTTATCCTTTCTTAATTGTTGTACCAACTTTTTCTCCATCTAATACTTTTTTTAAATTTGATAAATCGTTGATATTAAATACACGAATTTCTATTGTAGATTCTTGTAATAAAGATACTGCAGTAGAATCCATAACTTTTAAATTCTTTGTCAACATTTCTCGATAAGTAATCTCTTCGATTAATGTTGCTGTTTTATCTAATTTTGGATCAGCGGATAAAACACCATCTGTTCCATTTTTAGCCATTAAGATTGCATCACAATTTGTTTCTTTAGCTCTTAAGGCAGCTGCTGTATCTGTCGTAAAGAAGGGATTACCTGTACCACCAGCAAAGATTACAACTCTTTTTTTCTCAAGATGGCGTAATGCACGACGTCTAATATATGGTTCAGCAACTTCATTAACATTTATTGCAGATAAGACACGACAATCAACTTCATGTTTTTCAAGACTAGATTGTAATGCTAAAGCATTAATAATTGTTCCTAACATTCCCATATAGTCTGCTGTAGCTGGTTCAATACCAATTGTTTGAGCCATTTTACCTCTCCAAATATTGCCAGCGCCAACAACGACAGCAACTTCTATTCCTTGATTAGTCATCTTTTTAATAGCTTCGGCAATATTATTAAGAATTTCAGCAGAGAATATGCTTTTTTCTTCGGAGTCTTGTAAAGCTTCCCCACTGAGTTTTAATAAAACTCTTTTATACTTCGTCAAAATTTCACCCTCCTTCCAAATGGGCATTTATAAAAATGCTCTTTTTAATAGATTACTTCAAAAAAGCATTTTAAACAATATTTATTTCAGATTAATATTTATTTTAAAAACTATCTCTTTGGGTTTTAACCTTAGGAGATAGAATTAATCCTTAAAAAAAACACTCAAAAGAGTGTTTTTTAAATTTATTTAGCTTGATTCATTACTTCAGCTGCGAAGTCATCTTGACGTTTTTCAAGACCTTCACCAACTTGATAACGAATAAATTTAACAACAGAAGCTCCAGCTTCTTTAAGAATTTGACCAACCTTTTTAGATGGGTCGAGAACATAATCTTGTAAAACTAAAACTTGTTCAGCAAGAATTTTATCGACGCGTCCTTTAATAATGTTAGTACGAACGTTTTCAGGTTTCTTAGAGAAGTTTTCATCTTGAACAGATAATTCAGTTTGAACTGCAGTTTCTTTTTCAACAACAGCTGCTGGAATATCTTCCATTTGAATGTAAGAAGGATTATTTGCAGCAATTGTCATTCCAATGCCTTTAGCTAATTCTGGTGTTCCGTTCTTTAAAACGACTAAAACAGAAATTTTTCCCTTCATATGAATATAAGTGCCAAAGACTTCATCATCAGTCTTTGTAACTAATTCAAAACGACGGAGATCAAGTTTTTCACCAAGCTTAATTGTTGCATCAGTGAAAGTTTCTTCAATGGATTTTCCACCATCAAAACCAACTTTTTTTGCATCTTCAACTGATGCAGGTTTATTGGTAATAATTGCAGAAGTACAATATTTAACTAAATCAGCAAATGGATCGGAATTAGCAACAAAGTCAGTTTCAGAGTTGATTTCAAGAACAATAGCATCATTTCCAGAAGCTAAGACATTTGTCTTACCTTCAGCAGCAATGCGGGAGCTCTTTTTTGCAACTTTAGCAATACCTTTTTCACGTAACCAGTCAATAGCCTTTTCGACATCGTTGTCATTTTCAAGCAATGCCTTTTTGCAGTCCATAAGACCAGCACCTGTACGGTCGCGAAGAACTTTGATGAGTTCGATTATTTGTGACATTTTTATTCTCCTTTTTCAGTTTGTTCTTCAGAAGCAGTTTCAACAGCAACAACTGGTTTTTCTTCAGCAGAAGCAGAACGACGAGCTTGATTATAGCGAGCTTTCTTATTGTTTTTGCCTTTTCCTTTTAAAATATAGGAATCTTCTCTAAATTTAATTTTAATCAAACGAAGTTCTTCAACCTTATCATAATTTTTCATTGCATCATCCATAGTTGCAAAGACTTCATTATCAGTATGATATGCATATAAAGGTTCACTACCTTTACCAACAACAACAGCATCAGCTAAGATTCCAACAATAAGTTTAATTGTTTTAATAGAATCATCGTTACATGGAATAGCATAATCAACAGAATTTGGATCACAGTTTGTATCAACTAAACCAAAGACAGGAATGTTGAGAATACGAGCTTCAGCAACAGCATTGTGTTCATTGACTGGGTCAACAACAACTAATGCATCAGGAATACGAAGCATTTCTTTGATACCATCAAGAGTTAAAGAAAGTTTAGAAATAAGTTTTCTTTTGGCAACTGCATCTTTCTTAGGAAGAGTATCAAGAACGCCTTCATTATCATCATCTTGTAATTTCTTTAAGAGTTTAGCTCTCTTGGAAAGAGTTTTAAAGTTAGTAAGTGTACCGCCTAACCATTTTGTGTTGACATAGAAAGAACCAGAACGAATAGCTTCTTCTTTGATAATTTCAGAAGCTTGTGGTTTTGTACCAACGAATAAAACTTTACCTTTGCGAGTTGTAATATCAGCAATATTACGCAAAGCAAGATAAGCTTCTTGCAATTTAGAAACAGTCTTGGTTAAATCAATTAAATGAATACCATTTCTTGTTCCATAAATATAATTTTTCATTTTAGGATTCCAACGTCTTGCTTGATGTCCTAAATGAGCGCCAGCTTCTAATAAAGCTTTGGCAGAAACGACTGGATCAGTATCAGAATAATTGACACTAGCCATTACGTCTTCAGTATTTGTGTCGACTGTTGAATTTTCAACGCCCTCGACAACTTGTTCGATTTGATCACTCATGAGGTGACCTCCTTTCGTTAAACACCCTTAAAGTTCGAAATGCCAACCCAGATATAACCCATCTATATCCGTACTCGTCAGCACAATTCCTTTAAGTGTCCATATGCGCACAAAAAAGCACTAGATAATAATACCATATTATGTATAAAAAATCTAGTATTTATTTGGAATAAAAAAAGATGAAGTAACTTCATCATTTTTAAATTTTTTAGCAAAATTGTAGCAAATTTATAAAAATCAAGTATTTTTTCAAAATAATTGAAATTTTTTAACATGGCAAATGCGATAAATATTGATACATTTGCACACAGTTGCTTTATTTTTTTGCACACACCTTATATTTTTACATAATACGGATAAAATATTTTAAATATTTAAGAATGCGGACTAGCTGATTTCAATTTTTTTGCTCCACCAATTATCATATAAATTCCTAGTGTAATCGTCAATGCGAATATGACTACTCCTGATGCACCAATAATAATATACATACCCTTATTCATTTCGCCAAAGGTAGTTATCAAAGTTGCCTCTAAAACTAGAATTGATGTTAAGGCATCAACAAAACCTATGTTTCTTATTGTTTGAACAATAGGATCTTGTATTGCTGTTTTTGCCTTTACTATATTTCTAATAGCCATGCTGATTTTAAAGAAGGCGTATGCTGCAGATGCAATTGCCATGATATCACTTTTTTCGGTAGGTGTTTTTGTACCAATCATGTATGAAACGATAATTGCTAAGGCTATTGCAATCGGAATAAACCACGCACCATTGGCTAGATAAATTTTAACCTTTTCCCTTTTCAATTTGTTTTCATTATCTTGATGCTTATTCCAAATTACTTTATAAACAATTAACGCTACAGTTTTTTGCAACGTCAAAAGAAAGTAATATGCAGCAAAAACTCCATACCATAGTGAACCTAAAGTTATGGAGTAAAAAGTATTAAGAGCAATAAAAGCCACATTGACAACCATACCAATCAATGTCATCAAAAATACTCTGCTGTTATAATCATTTTTGCATTGATTGTATAACTTATTGTCTTTAAAAATATTATCTAATTTTTGAATGATTTTTTCTTTTATTTTCATACTGAATCTCTACCTATTTACATATTTGTAGATGATGTCAGCAATCAAGTTTATATCATCTTCACAATTTCCTTTTATCCATTCGATTATTATGGCATGAATTCCACTCATAAAATATGCGATAACATACTTCTTTTCTTCGTTTGATACTTTAAATCTAGAAAGTATAGGTTCAAACAAAGTTTTATATAGAGCATTGAATATACTTTCAACTTTAAATAATGCTTGATGATTTATAGCTACCATAAAAGCTTTTTTATGTTCTTTAAGAAAGGATAAATAGGGAATAGAATATTCTCTAGTAAATAACTTCATACTATCCATATTTTTACTATCTATTATTTTTTCCGTAACAAAATCGCTTGTATATCTATTTTTTAAGTCGTTAAACATGCTTTCGATAGTTTCAAGTAGCAAATCTTCCATTGTTTCGTAATGAAGGTAGAAAGTAGAACGATTAACTCCTGCAATATCGCATATTTCTTTAACAGTTATATATTCGTAGTCCTTTTTGTCTAGCGAGCGAATTAACGCCTCATTCATTAAAAGGGCAGTATTGAAATACTTGCTCTCATGTTTATTCATACTACTGCCCATATGCATTCTTACTCCTCTTCTTTTACAATTTGATTTGCTAGTTCAATAATATCCCCAGCATATTTTTCTTTTGCCTTGTTAAGTATCTTTTTATAAATAGGATAATTGACAGCACATCCTGCAATGCCAAGCAATCCAACAACTATGCCAACGATGAAAAGTGGTGTTGAGCTTCCTCCAAGCACTCCCATAGTCAAGCACATACCCACTCCTAAAACTAAAGCAGCGATAGTTCCAAAGGTATAAGCAAAGATGTTTGCTGGTTGTTTTACCTTTCTATCTAGTTTCTTTAATCTTACAACTTTTGAATCCTCTTTCTTTGAGTATTCGTTTACGATTGATTCTGCATAAATTTTGTTTGTGTTCATTTTTTTGTCCTCCTTTATGAACTTTACACCTATACTTTACTAAAGAAGGGTAATTAAATGAACAACACGAAATCCCGATTGTGTCGATTTAAGAGAATTTTTTTCAATAGTTTGTATCAACAAAAATCTTAAATTTTTATACTACAAAAATGTTAAAAATTCAATAAAAGAGGCCTGCAAAAATAGCGTTTTCAGGCAAATATTTACAAAAAATTTACAAGCAAAACTAGTAATCATCAAATCGTCTACCTATCGTTATATTGTCTAGGTAATCGTTAAACTGTCCCCCACACTCCGCCACTGTCGCCTGATGTTTTGAAAGTCCAACAAACACTCGGAATAAACAAAAAAAGCCAACACAGGCCAGAAAACAACATTTTTTAGTTGACATTTACACTAAAAAGAGATTTATAAAAATATCTTTCGTTCCGTAGAAGCACCTATCGTTCCGTTGATAAGGCTTTCGTTCCGTAGCAATATATAAAAAGAAAAAGATCCTCGTAAAAATGCAGTTTAGCACTTTTACAAGACTCTGAAACTTGGTGGCGGAAAGGATAAAAGTTCCTATCTGCAATAAAAAAAGGTCTGACACAATTTGTATCAAACCTATGCTTTTCTTATGGTGCGGCCAGAGAGAATCGAACTCTCATGACTAGGTCATACGCCCCTCAAACGTACGCGTCTACCAATTCCGCCATGGCCGCGATATCTTGCGAAATAAGTGGCGGAGCAAGAGAGACTCGAACTCTCGCGCCAGTTGCCCGACCTATGTCCTTAGCAGGGACACCTCTTCACCAACTTGAGTATTGCTCCGTAGCCAAGATTCGCATTAATAATTATCTCTTAAAATTAGCAATTTGTCAATTGTTTTTTTAAAAAAGAATTTTTTAACTTATTTTTCATCTATTATATTACACTTTTACAAATTTAATCTTACGGTATCTAAAAAGTAACTATACCACTTTTTAGTGAATACTTTATATTTTTATGCCAATGTTTATAATTAAAACGCAGCTTATTAAATGACTCGAGTAAATTTAATAAGAAACTTTAAAAGAGAATAAATATGAAAATTTTAATTGTTGCTTCAAATGGAAAAGTCAGATTTTTAGTTGATCAAGAAGCGCTAAATAGAAATTTAGATATAACCAGTTTAGGAAAATGAGATAACAAAAACCATAATATTAAATATATTCAAAAAGATGCGTTAAATTTAACTGCAGATGATTTAAATAATTTTGATATCTTTGTTGATGCTACAGGTAGATGGACACCTGAGTCTATTTCTAATATCACTAATGTCATGATTCATCTCGCTAACATTTTAGAAAACATCAATAAAAGACTAATTGTTGTTGGAGTAGGAAGTGTTTTTGTTGACAAAGAAAGAAAAATAACAATTGATATGGGAAAAATTTTTCCAGAATCTTGGAAGCCATTATAAAAAGCTCATAATGATGGATTAAATTATCTTGGGCAAAAAGAAAATTTAAATTGGACCTATATATCACCAGCTTGTAATTTTATAGCTGATGGAAAAAGAACTGGCGAATATAAATTAGGCGAAGAAAAACTAAATTTGCTCAATATTTTATTGGAAAATCATATTTAAAACCATTGAATATCAAAGGAGTTGGTGTATTTAATGTAACATTTGAACCTGGATGACACAACAACTGGCATATTCATCATAAAGGAGGTCAAATATTACTTTGTACAGATGGAGAAGGACGGCATCAAGAATTCAATAAACCAGCAAAAAATTACATCCAGGAGATGTAGTTTACATCGCTCCAGAAGTTAAACATTGGCACGGAGCAACAAAAAACCATTGGTTTACTCACGTCGCCTTAGAAATTTCTGCTGAAAACAGCAGCAATGAATGGTATGAAAAAGTTGATGATGATCAATATTTTTTCTCTTGAAGATAATCAATAATATTTCGTTTCTTTTTCTTTATCATTAGGGTATAATGTAAAAAGTAGGAGGATAAACTATGGATAAAATAGCAGTTCTTATCCCTTGTTATAACGAAGAATTATCTATTGTTAAAGTTATTGAAGATTGCAAAAAATATATTCCAGAAGCAATAATTTATGTCTACGATAATAATTCAAAAGATAAATCTGTAGAATTAGCTAAAAATGCTGGAGCAATAATTAAACACGAATATCAACAAGGAAAAGGAAATGTAATCCGTAGAATGTTTCGAGAAATAGATGCAGAATGTTATTTAATGGTTGATGCTGATGATACATATGATTTATCATTTGCTCCTGAAATGATCGAATTGGTACTAAATAAAAATGCTGATATGGTTGTCGGTGACCGACTCTCTTCAACTTATTTTACTGAAAACAAAAGACCATTCCATAATTTTGGAAATACCTTAGTCAAGTTCTTTACAAATCATTTATTCAAAGGAAATATTCGCGATGTTATGACTGGATTTAGAGCCTTCAGTTATCAATATGTCAAATCTTTTCCTTGTTTATCAAGTGGATTTGAAATCGAAACTGAAATGACAATATTTTCTTTAGATAAGAAAATGCAGCTTGAAAATGTTGTGATTCAATATCGCGATAGACATGAAGGCAGTTTTTCTAAATTAAACACATTTAAAGATGGCTTTAAAGTATTATTAACTATTGCCAAATTAACAAAATGTTATAGACCATTATTCTTCTACAGTATATTTTCCATTTTATTTTTTATTCCAGGATTAGTATTAACAATATTAGGTTCGATTAAATTAAGCGAAAATTTCTTAAATAATAATTCTACAAATTTGTTTAATTATTCGAATTTTATCCCCTTATCTATCGGTTGCTTACTAATTATAATAAGCTTCATTTTCTTAGCTATAGGTTTAATTTTAAAAGTAATACATACCAAAGATAAGCAAGAATTTGAGCATTATCTGCAAATAGTCGATCACGACTTCAAAACAAAGTCAAATAAAAACTGAGATATTCAATTTGTCTCAGTTCTTTTATTTCTAAATAAATAATTATATAAAATAGAACAAGGAATTGAAGCAATTAAAATTCCTAAAGGAACAAAGATGCTAATATTACTGCTTAAATTATAATGTCCCCAAAAAGATGAATAATCAAACAAGAAACCATTTAGATCACCACCAGTAATTCCATCAAAGCGTACAAATATATAATCGAAAGAAATTAAAATACTAACAATCATAAAAAATGTTATAAAGCTTAATAATATTTTCGATTTTATTAAATTATCATTATATTTTTCTAATAGTTTAGCAATGGTTATAGTTGTTGAAAAAGCCATTATTGGAAAAATATCCAAATTATATCTTACGCATATTCCAGCATAACCCATAGTTACTGTAGCAATAATCACACTAGAAATTGGAAGTAAAATTAAGCTTATTCTTTTATACCAATTATCTTCTTTAGTAAAACAAGCCGGAATAAAGAAGCAAATTAAGAATATAGGCGCTGAAAATAATCCCATTGTATATGAAACATATGGATGAGTTTCTATATGTAAATTAAGATATGATGCATCGAAAATCGGCATTCCATTTTGAGAATTACATAATGCAGGAAGTTGAAAATAAAAATGAAATACAGCACTTATTAAGGTATAATAATTAACTTTTAAATTAGTTTGATTTGTAACCGTTAATTGATAAGATTGGCCGAATTCGAAAACAGAATCAAATCGAGCCTTATTAAATATCATTATAGATACAGCTCCTAAAAGAACAATTAAAACACAAGGAGCAAACTGCAATATTTTTTTCTTCCAATCATTTTTTTCTAAAAGCATTTTTAAATATAAAGGAAATAAGAAAATAAAAGTAACAATTAAATTAGGACGACTTAGCATCATCAAAACAATAAAAACACTCGCTAATGATAAATATAATCCCTTTAAATTATTTTTAGAATTATAAGCTTTTAATACAAAAAAGAAAGTCCAAAACATATTAGCTAATCCATAAGCATATGGAACGTGATAAATACCTTCAAAATATCCACCTACTTTATAACTAGTTATATAAAATGTCAATGAAAGGAAAATACTAGATATCAGCAAAAATATTACATAAGAATAATTGGATTTTTTAGTAAAACATTTAACAGCTTCAATCTCAGCAAATAGTAACCCAAATAAAGTTAATATCATTCCAATTTGTTGAATTGAAGCAAGGCTTGGAAGATATCCACCACTTAAAAAATATATTGGAAAAATAACAAATAATACCGGTCCTATCCCGTAATAACAATAGTATTTTCCATTATAAAAAGCATGATCCCAATAATAAGAAATTCCATAAAGATTAGCTGGATCATATGGATTATCTATAGCCAATAATCTTTTATCGACAGGAATATCCAAATATAATTGTCCTTTTAAAACAGCATCAAATTGCTGATAATAAATATTAGTATCTGCAATATCTAAACTTCTATAATTGACTAAAAATGTATTTTTAAAAATAAATAACGAAGAAATATAAAAGACCATAGTTATTCCGAAAATAACCAATAGTTTTAATTCCAAACGCTTATATGAATTTGTATTATCTTGGGTTTTATTATTAATATGAACAAATATTTTTGGAAAGAACAAAACTGACGAAAACAATAAAGTCATCATCATCAGTCTTATAAAATTAAAAGATAAAGGCATCTGTGAATTGAATGATATCTCTTTTAAATAAAGATTATCAAAAGTAAAATAAGGATCTTCATGACTATAATTTATTTTAAATTCTATCGTTAAAGAAGTTGAATTATCAACGTTTTTTAATTCCATATAATTGTAAATATCTTTTTTAGGATTCGTCAAATAAGAAAAGTTGCTTTTATCTGTATAAAAATTAGTTGTTAAATCCAAGCTAACATCATTGAATTTTAAAAAAATATTACTATATTTTTGCTCATTTAAATCTATAGTTATTTTACTTTTGCTAGGAAGATAAATAGTCCCATCATCCATCACTTTCGCACCATTTTCTAAATGAACTCTTTCTGAAACAAAAGATACTTTTTCTTCCTGAAGATGATTATTAAATCCTTGAGTATTAAAAATAGAAATTTCCAAAGCAAAACTCAATAAAAAAATTCCAATAAGAGCAAAACGGGATTTATTATATTTTTTTTCATTTTTATGATGAATTAATAAATAAATATTATAAGGATCAACAACATATGAAAAAATAGTGGAAAAAAAGCCCAAAAATAGCAATTCAACAGTATTTGTTTTTAAAAATATTATATGAATCAATCCTAAAAATATCGTTTCAATAAATATAGACATTATAAAAACAGCTAACATTTCATAGTCAAAAAAATTCTTCCAAGAACTTTTACTTCTTAAAGTTTTTATAAGTTTTATTACTAAAATGAAAATAGCAATAAGAGGTATTGAGATAAGAAAATCAATTATCATGAGTTTCTCCTTTTCGTTTCATATTTTACATTATTGCTATTAAAAAAACTAGCTGGAAAACCAACTAGATCTTTTATTAAATGCATCGAAATCTATAATGTCTTTTTATTATAACTTTCGCTTTTTTGCTTCTTTTCTTTCTTTTCGGTAAAGAAAATGTCTTTTAAAGCGATAACTGCAGGTGAATACATTTTTAAAACATTAAGAAGCTCGCCTTTATTTTTTCTTTTATTTTCTAAATTAATATCGTTGTTATTCATTTTCTCGCCCTTTCTATATTTAAATCATATATTATTGTGAAAAGAAATTCATTCTTTTTACTTTTACACAATTATAAAAGTGTAAGCTTTTTCATTTTATAAATAAAAATTATGATCTTATATACTTTTAGAATTCCGATGAAAAAATGTATAATTAGTATATGAAACAAATAAATATAGGTTTGGTCTTATCTGGTGGTGGCGCAAGAGGAGCATATCAACTCGGCGTAATGTTAGCCATGGAAAAATACGGTTTAACCAAAAATGTTTCCGCTATAGCTGGAGGTTCAATCGGCAGTTTTTCAATGATGGGCTTTTTAATGAAAGATTATTATAGAGCCTATCAAACTTTTAAAGATATGAACTCTGAAAGAGTTTTAGGATATAAAAGAAATATCATCAATAAAATTCCTATATTAGGTCAAGGACTTTTCACTAGAGATAATCTCATAACTTATCTTTTAAAAAATTATAATTTAGGAAATTTAGTCAATACAGATATCCCTCTTTATGTTTCAGCAGCCAAAGAAACAAAAGATTTTATAAAAGTAAATTATGAAACAGAATATTTTAAAATCAACCATTTAAGAAATGATGAAGTATTAAAAATTCTTTTAGCTAGTTCAGCAATACCTTATGTTTTTGATGAAGTAAAAATCAATAATAATTATTATGTCGACTGCATGAAAGCAGATAGTGAACCATTTCTCCCCTTATTAAAAGAAAATATCGATTGTCTTTTCATTGTACCTTTAACAAATAGTCATGTTACTGCAAAATATAAGAATTTAAATATACCTGTTGTCGATTTCGAATCATTAGAATTAAGAAATTCACCAATTATAAATATGCTAGCTTTTGAGCCAGATAAAGTAGATGCTTTTTTAAATTGTGGATATTATACAGGAATAAATCTTTTACAAGCTTTAACAAACAAAAAGGGAAAACTAAAAGATCTCCCTCCATATTCTTCTTTAGAATCATTAGGAATCAATTTTATTCCTGAAAGACTATTGACAATTGATGAAATTATACTAGATGTAAAAAATGGAGAAATAAAAAATGAAAAACAAAAATATATCAAATGAAAAAATGAAAATTATCCTTGAAGAAATATCTTCGCCTGACGGCAAATATTTTGGGGGAGTTACAGCATATCTTTGTGCTGAATTCGCATTGGCTTTATTAGAAAAATTAAATTTTAGAATTGCTAGAAAAAATGATGAAAATTCAAGTTTCTTTTTAAATAGTGGAAAAAAAGCATCATCTTTAAAAGAATATTCTGACCACTTAGCTTCTAATGATGGTGATATTTTCAAAAAAATGTTCGAACTTCCTCAAGAAGAAAAAAATATTTTTTTAAAAAATGTCATAATTGAACAAAATAAATTTTTAAATGAAATACTTCTCCTCCAAGAAGATATAAAAAAAGCCTGTTCGATAATTAAAGGAAGTGTGAAAGAAGACTACTTTATGGTTGATGAAATATTAACTTCTTCATACAAAAATATTAATACTATTATTAAATTTGAAGAAAAAAAGATTAAATAATTATTCCATAATAATCGAAATTATTTGATTAATTTCTTTACAAAAGCGCTTTCTTAATGATACTATTAATTAGTAAGTGTTATTACTGAGGTTTTGCTATGGCAACTAATAATGAAAAAGTTGAATCAATCAAAGAATTGAAAATTTTCTTAAAATATATGATTGAACACAACAAAAAACATTTTTTAGAAATGCAAGATCTTGAAAAGAAAATATCTTCTATCAATAAATCTGCCGATAACAAATTTTTAAGTGCCATGGATTCTTTCCAAGAAGGAATAAAAAAATTAGAAGATACCTTCGATATAGTTAAAAAACTTTGATTATGTGTCTATCTACTGCCTATTTAAATAAAATGGATTCTAAATCAATACTGATGAATAATGTCATGAAAATTGATTATAAGAATGGTTTTTATTATCTTACTGATTTAATGGAAAGAACAATGGAGATAAAAGGTAAATTATTGTCAGCCAATCTTGTCGATGGCTATGTTATTTTCCAGGAGGAATAATATGGAAAAAAAGACAGTTATTATTGCCTTTTGTGGAAAAGGCGGAGTTGGAAAAACTTCTATTTCCGCTCTTACTATAAGATTGCTTAAAGAAAAATATCCTGATAAAAAAATTTTAGCAATAGATGCTGATCCAGCTATTGGTCTATCAACAAGTTTAGGCGTCGAAGCAGCTTCAACTGTTGACGATATCAGAAAATTATTTATTAAACATGTTGAAGATGGTGACCAAAAAGCCGCTATTGAAATGCTTGGAGAAGCCAAATATCAAATATTTGATGCCTTAGTAGAGATTAATAATATTTCTTTTCTCGCCATAGGAAGACCTGAATCCGCAGGATGCTACTGCAAGGTAAATGCATATTTAAAAGAAGTAATCAATTTAATTTCAAAAAATTATGATTTTGTTGTCATCGATGGAGAAGCGGGAATAGAACAAATAAACCGCAGAGTCATGGAAAAAGTTACACACTTAATTTTAGTTAGTGACGCTTCTAAAAAAGGCTTAGAAGTAACAAAAACCATCGAAAAAGTGGCCAGAGAATTAGTTATATTTGAAAAAGTTGGTTTAATTATTAATAGAGTTACTTCTATGGATATTGTAGAACATCTAAATTTAGGAGATTTAAATCTTTTAGGAGTTATACCTGATGACCGAAATATGACTCTAAGTGATGTTAGAGGAGATTCGATTTTCATGCTAGATGAAAAATCGCAATTTGTTCAAGAAACCAAAAAAGCTCTAAAAAAATTAGAAATATTATAAAGGGGAAGCTATGAAAGATTTAAAACATTTGTATTATTTTGAACGACTTTTAGATGATGCTAATAATGAGTTAGTTCGTCAAGCCAAAGAAGAAGGAAAAAAATGTATTGGAAGTGTTTGCTATCAAATACCAGAAGTTCTTCTTAATTTACCTGGAACTTTTTCTGTTCGTTTAGGAGCACCAAGAACTGGATCATTAGAGATGGGAACGTATTACCTTACTTCCTTTCTTTGCGAATATACTAGAGCTTTGTTAGAAAGAGCTATAGAAGGCGGATATCAATTTTTAGATTGCATTTTAGCTCCAGATGGTTGCACTATGATAAATCGCTGCGTTGAAAACATGGAATTATTAAAAACCATGCCTGATGAAAAATTCTTCTTTGAATATTTAGAAGTTCCAATGAAAGCCGATGATAACGGATTATCATTATATGTATCAGAATGTCGAGAAAAAGTATTGAATTCATTGCATAATCATTTTGGTATTGATGTATCTGATAAGTCTTTGAGAAAAGCTGTAGAAGATCACAATGAAATCTGTAAATTAATAACTGAAATCGGTGAATACCGCAAAGAAGATAACCCAAAAATTACTGGGTATGAATTCCATATATTAACAATGGCAACTTATGTATGTCCACATTATTTATTAATAGGTAAACTTAAAGAAACATTAGAAGAATTAAAAACTCGCGTGCCAGATGAAAAGAAAAAATTCCGTGCTCGAGTTGTCGTAGTTGGTTCTGAAGTAGATGATGTTGATATGATTAAATTAGTAGAAGAATCTGGGGCTCTTGTTGTTGCCGATCGTTTTTGTTTCGGCTCTTTGCCAGGTCGTGAAGTTATAAAATTAAACAATACTGAAGACGTTTTAACACAAATTTGCCGTCATTATATGTACGCTTGCATGTGCCCTAGACATATGAATATGGATAAAATTAAACACAGAAAAGCTTATGTCGATGAAATTGCCAAAGAATATAAAGCTGATGGAATCATCTATGAACAAATGAAATTCTGTGATCCATGGGCCTATGAAAGAATGACAGGAACTTATATCCTTCGTGAAGAATATAAATACCCAGTTTTATCAATCGATAGACCTTATTCTGTAGGTAGTTCTGGTCAAATAAGAACTCGTGTTCAAGCTTTTGTTGAAAGCATTGAAATTAAAAAAATCCAAGGAGGTACCAAATAATGGGAAAGAAAGTAGGAAGCGAAAAACTTGGTAGCTTCTATAGCGGTGGAAGAGTAAGAAAACGTAGAGAATGGAGAGGCATTAAAGATACATTCTATGATTATTGCTGCTGGTTAAAAATAATGTGGATGTTAGCTAAATTCATTGTTAAACCAGCAAACTTAAAAGGATTTTTCCGCTATCGTTGGATGCTGAACTATTTAGCTGTTCCAATGATGATTGATAAACACACTGTTGGTTTAAGAGGAGAACATTTAAGAATTGCTCATGCCGAATATGATTTGGTTGCTCAAGACGTTGCACAATTATTAAATAGATGTTTCCACGCTGATAGACGCTGTGGCAACAATGAGAAATTATCTAAGAAAATCGTTGTTCTCGATGAAAATGAAATGTTCTGCATCATGTGTGGTTTCCCAAATCTTTACGCAGTAAGCTGGGAAACTGCTGCTGTCTATGTCTCTGTTCTTTTAAATGGTTCTGCAGTCACTCATTATCTTGACGTTGTACAAGAAATGGGGATGCCTGGAGATGTTTGCCCAATGCCAGCTGCTGAAGCAGGTGTAGCTATCGATGAAGATATGCCAATATTTGGTGCTTGTGCCATTCAATGTAATACAACTTGCGATGGATCTTTAATGGGCAATGGAATAATGGCTAGAAAATATGAAGAATATGGTATTCCAACATTCCAAATCGCCGCACCTTTAAGACATACTGAAAAAGGTGTTCAAAAATACGCTGCGCAAGAAATACGTAATGCAATTGCTTTCATTGAAAAACACACTGGTGAGAAATGGGATTGGCATCATTACTTTGAATGTGCAAAAAGATTCAACGAAGAAACAAGAAATCGTGTTGGATGGATGGAAATGTCAAGAACGATGTATCCACAAGTCATCGGTGCAAATTTAGCTCTTTATTCTGAAACTACTTATATGGCTGTTGCTGGTAGAGCTGAAGCCTTTGTTAAAGCTGATAGAAAAATAACTAAGTTAGCACAAAAAGCTTTCAACAGAAAAGCAATGATTGTTCCTGAATATCGCCATAGAGCAATAATTTGGGGTGTTCAAGCTCAATTTTATACTGATTTTCTCCCTTGGTTACAAAATTGCTGGGGAATATTACCTTTGGTCGATATGTTGAGTTTAGTCTATTTTGATCAAATTTCAGAAGATGATCCTGAACAGGCTATCTATGATATCGCTAAACTTTATGAAGAGATGATCATGAGAAATCGTACTCATGGTGGTTATGAAGTATTATTAGATGACCTTTGGAGATTCTGTGAATACTACAAGGCTGATATGGTTATTCTTTGGGAGCATATTGCCTGCAAAGCTTTGGATGGTATGCATGGATTATTCGAACAAAGAGCAAGAGAACATGGAATTCGCTTAATTTGGGTCAATCACGATCTCATGGATCCTCGTGTTATTTCCAAACAAAGTGTAAGAGATGATGTCAATAGATACATGCGTTCTGTGATGAGAGAAGAACCAATTGATCCAAGCTTAGAAATAATAGATGATGCCAAATCATGGTAACGGAGGAAAATAAAATGAAATATTTTGGTGGTTGTGATTCAGGTAGTACATATACAAAATGTGTAATTATTGATGAAAACGGAAAAATGGTAGCCAATATCACTTTAAGAAGCCGTATCAATTCTGTTTTAAGTGCTGAGGATGCTTTAAATCAAGCTATAGAACAAGTTTCCGATTTACATTCTCCTAAAGATTTAACATATTTAGTCGGAACCGGATATGGTAGAAACAAAGTTCCTTTTGCCGATGAAAACATTTCAGAAATTTCTTGCCATGCTATGGGCGTTCATGTTGCTGATCCTAATGTAAAAGCAATTATCGATATCGGCGGACAAGATGTTAAAGGTATAGCAGTCGATAAAGATGGAACAGTTTTAAACTTTGCAATGAATGATAAATGCGCAGCTGGTACAGGAAGATTCTTTGAAGCCATGGCAAGAGCATTTGAAATGGATTTAGATCAATTTTCCAAACTTTCATTAAAAGCTAAAAATATAATTCCTATCACTGCACAATGTACAGTTTTTGCTGAAAGTGAAGTTATTTCTTTAGTCGGCGAAGGAAAACCTATGGATGAAATTGCTGCTGGTATTGAATTTTCTGTTGCAAAACGTTGCTTTGTTATGGCAAAAAAAGCCGGTGCTGTTGATAATGTTACATTAACAGGCGGATGTGCTAAAAACGAAGGATTAAAAGAAGCTATTGAAAAAGTATTACACTTAAAAGTAGTAAACTTGCCTATCGATCCACAATTAATGGGTGCTTTAGGCGCTGCTGAATTCGCCCGTCAAAAAGGTTTAGCAAAGTAGGTCATTATGATAATAGGAATAGCATTAATTGTTCTTTCTTGGACATTATTTAAATCATTAGGCTTGTTTTTATGGGCTAGTATTGTTCTTACAGTCGTCGGATCAATTTTAGCTTTCTTCGGTTTATTATTTATAGTTTATTTCTTCAATTTAGATATGAAATTAACATCATTTTTAGAATCTAAATTTATCAAACTCTATGATAAAAAGAAGAAAAATCGTAAAATTTAAATATGAATATATTTGATGGTATCATTGATGAAATATTAAAAATAACAGCAGAATATCATCAAATTTCTTATGAATATAAAATTGCAAAAAATTTTATTGAAGAAAGCAATCAATTTTTCTTCAAAAACGATATTGGCATAGCATTAGGTGGAGAACAAAAATTTGGATTGAGTTCGACACTTGTTACAAGCAATTTAAACTATGTAAAAACTGATACAATTACAATAATTGGAAATGAATTAAGCGATTTAGAAAAAACAACAGATTATGCCCGTATTGTAATAGCAGAAATAGATGATAGCAAATACAAGTCAAGCAATGATATTTATCAATTAGTAAGAAAAATTGATTATGCAAGATACCATTTTAATTTAAAAGGGGTAATGCTAAGAGCTTCTTCGATGAATAAAAAAGAAAGCTTAATTATTAATAAAACTTCTTTAAAAAACGGAATCAAATTGCAAGACATTGCTGAATACATGATAAATATTTATAAGAAAAATAGTGCAATTAAAAAAGTACATTTAATTTTCATCAATCAAAATAACTTTCCATATAACAAATTAGAAGATATATGTGAGAAAAGCGAAAATATCACAAAAGCCTTGGATCACTTAGCAAATAATATAAAAATGGATTGCCATTCTTGTTCCCTTCAAGTTGTTTGCAATGAAGTTGAAAAGAAAGTTAAAGAAGATTTTCAATAAGATTTAACTTTAAATATGACGTAACTGCATTTATTTGCAGTTACGTTTTTTATATATGATTTTATTCCAAATCTTTAATTAATAATCTTTTGTATAAATTATCAATTAAGAAAGATCCCAAAGGAGCAGTTATTAAAATAGATATTACTGCCGCAATTAAAACGATTGTACCACAAGGAAGATTTTCGGCTAAAGCAATACCTCCAATTGAAGCTTGAACAGTTGCTTTTGGCATATAAGAAATTACAATAAATATTTTTTCTTTCCAAGAATATTTGGTAAACAAAATAGAAATAATAACTCCAATACTTCTAAAAATTAAAGCGATAAAAATCAATCCAATTATAATAGCACCTTCTTTAGAAAAAGCATATTTGACTTCTGTAGCTATTCCAACAAGTGTAAATAATAGTATTTCAAAACCATTCCATAGAGAATTATAAGTTTTTTGAATTTGCTCAGCTTTATCCTTTTTCTTAAATCTAATTATAATTGCCATAACAATTATTGCTAGCAATGAAGAGATACTAAAATATACCTTCAAAAAATTTTCTAAAGTTATCATTCCAAAAGAAATTCCCAACATTATTATCACATTTCCTACGTTATTAATATTAAATTTTGAAATAATGAAAAGCATAATTATTCCACCTAAAAGTCCTAATATTACACCCGTAATAATACTTATAGGAATTTGAGATAAAGTCCAAGCATCAAAAGAATTGCTACTAACTAAACTTTTAAAAGAATAAAACAAAACAATAACAAAAATATCATCGCAAGAAGAACCAGCTAAGATCAATTCAGGAACATGATGTTTTTTTCCATACCCTTCATTGATTAAATTGATCATTCGAGGAGCAACAATTGCTGGAGATACAGCTGCAAGAACCGATCCTAAAAGCATTGCTTCTAAATAAGATATTTTCAATAGAATTGAGCCAAAGATTGTAATTCCTAATATTTCAAAACTAGCCGGTACAAAACACATTAAAAAAGCTGGTCTTCCTATTTTTTTCAAAGTACTTAAATCTAATGATAACCCACTTCTAGTCAATATTATAACCAAAGCAATTTGACGTAAATAAGAAGAAATACTCAATAGATTTTCATCGGCAATATTAAGCAAAGAAGGTCCTATTAAAATACCCAAAACAATATAAAAAACTATTTTTGGAATTTTAATTTTTTCAAAAAGATATCCTCCTAAAAATCCAAAAAAGAAGATGATAAATAATGATAAAAATATGTTCATAATTCTCCTTCTAGCTATAGAAAAAGCTGATGTTCTATAGCAAAAAAACTATAGACGTCATCAGCAATATTGCGGTTTTCTATCACTAGATGGAAGACATCATTTCCATAGATATTATACTACAATTTAATTTAAAGAATAATTTATTATTTAAGAAGTTCTTTTTGCATATCTTTACTAGCTTCGAGAAATCCTTTTAAAACTTTCTCATAATACTTCTTGTATTCTTCATTTTTGATTTTATTTATATTTTTTTCTAACATTGCATTTTCTCTTGAAGAATCCAATACAGGTAATTTATTGGCAATTTTATAAATTGCAACATCTTTTACAATATCCATTCTTTTTTCGAATAATCTAATTATCTCTGTATCTATCAAATCTATTTCTTCACGTGCTTTAATTAAATCTTTCATATTTAAACCTCATACCAATAATAAACCTAACGGATATCCGATTAATAATGCTGCTAAAACAGATATAGCCATAACTGTTGATCCATATATTAAAACATCTTTTGTCGTACAATATTCACTTCCTGCAGTTATCGCAATATGTGGCATTGATGGTGGAGTTGCAAAAGCAAAACTCGACATCATTCCTATCAAACAGATAACAGCATTGATATTCAAAGAAGAAGAAGGCATATTCATCATAATTGATGAAGCTATTGTCGCTACTAAAGTTGCTGTAACCATATTTGAAGATAAGTTAGTTTGAATTGCTGCCCAGACAATAAAAATAATTAATAATAATATTTCTGGAATATTTCCTAAAGAATTTCCTAAACTATTTTGTAAAAAAGTTTTTATACCGATAGCATCATTTGTTAGAGCACTGCCTAAAACTAATGTTGCGGCACACATTATTAAACTTCCCCAAGGTACTCCATTTTTAAAAGCATCATCGATTTTAATTATAGGTTTATCATCTATACGTATAATACATAATAATAAAGTACCTAGCAATGGTGGCATAGCAGTACCATATTGATTTATAAAATTATAAAACGCTGGAGAAATTTCTTTAAATAAGGAAGGAATAATCCAAAGAAGAATAACTATTCCAAATATACTTACTGTAAATATATCCTTTTTGCTTACTTTTTCTAAATTTTCTTTTAATTTTGAAATATCCACCTTACTCAACTTATTTTCATCAATTTTTAAAAATATCCTAAAGACAACAAGCATAAGTAAAAATGTAACTAAACCTACTGGAATTGCTAAACCCATATATGCTATAGGAGAAATTGTTATATTCGCCGCATTCATAGCAAGAATAGGAAAAACATGAGCAATAGGAGTCATGCCACTGCTTATTGAAACTGTAAAAGCCAAACCAAGCATTAAAATTTTAGCTATTTTATCTTCTTTTTCTATGTTTGCTAGTTCAAATATTTCATTTAATATCGGTAAAATAATAACGAACAAAACTGATGGTGAAATAAATAATCCCAAAATTAAAACAGCTGATAAAAACAAAAATGTAAACCAATAATCATTCTTTCTCGCCAGTTTTAAATTGATAAAATAAATAGCTACTCTTTTTATCAAAGAGGTTTTAGATAATGCATAAGTACATATAAACGTGAATAGAAGAAATATAAATGTAGAATTTCCAAAACTCGATGAAAATACTTTAGCAAAAGAAAGGTTTTCTAAAAAACTTAACGAAAAAATACAAAGCAAACTCGGCCAATCAATACCTATTGTCAACCAAAGAATTAAAGAGCCAAGAAATATACTTAAAACTCCTACAGCATCGCCAGATAAATTAGGAATAGGAATAAATCTCCCAAAAAAACAAAGTACAACACAGATAGGAATGATAATCATCCTATAAATTTTATTATCTTTTAATTTCATATTATTTTTTCTTGCGCAGAATATCATTTTTTCTTAAAGGTAAATCTGTTTTTATCCATACTCTTTGTTTAACCTTTTTTATTTCTTGAAGCAATATTCCGTTTTCATCCTTTACTTCTTCTACCTTAATTTTTTTGCAAAAGCAATCACTAGGAGATAAAACTTCTAATTCATCACCAACAATAAATTTATTTCTATGTTCAACTTGAACAAAGCCATCTTTTGCATCTTCCACAACTATAGCAACATAATCATAAGTTTGCGCAAGTAAAGAAGAATCTTTATTTGTTTTTTGATTGCTATTGAAATAAAAGCCTGTTGTAAAAGAACGATTAGAGGTTTTTTGTAATTCTTTAATATAGTCAAAATCTGGTTCTTTATTATCTAAATAATTATCTATAGCTCTTCTATATGCATTAACAACAGTTGCAACATAATAAGTGGATTTCATTCTACCTTCTATTTTAAAGCTAACTATTCCAGCTTCAGAAAGTTCTTTGATATGTTCAATCAAACACATATCCTTACTATTTAGAATGTAAGTTCCTCTTGCATCTTCTTCAACAGGAAAATATTCATCTATAGGATTTTGTTCATTTTTAGAATATAGTGCATAATTCCAACGACAAGGTTGTGCACAAGCCCCTCTATTAGAATCTCTTCCCACAAAATAATTTGATAATAAACATCTTCCGCTATATGAAATACACATTGCGCCATGGCAAAAGCACTCGATATCTATATTTTCACCAACTGCTTCTTTAATTTCTTTTATTTCTTGAACATTCAATTCTCTGGCCAAAACCAAACGTTTTGCTCCTAATTTTACCCATATTTTAGCAGATTCTTTATTGGTTATATTAGCTTGTGTTGATACATGCAATTCTAAGTTTGTATATTCTTTAACTAAATGAGCAATTCCAAGATCGCTGACAATTACGCCATCAACATGCACCGAATCTAAATATTTAAGATAATCAACCATACCAGTAAAATCTGCATTGTGAGCTAAAATATTAACAGTAATATAAACTTTAACATTATGTTCATGGCAAAATTCAACTGCTTCTTTGATTTCATTTTCATCAAAATTGCTTGCCAAAGCTCTTAATCCAAATTTCTTTCCGGCAAAATAAACAGCATCAGCGCCAAAATAAACAGCCGCTTCTAATCTTTCTTTGTCTCCTACTGGAGCTAATAATTCTAATTTTTTCATAACATATATATAATACTTTAAATTTACCGATGTTTAAATATCTAAAAGATGTTAAAATAATCACATGGATAAAAAAAATGAATTATTATCTCCCGTTGGGAGTCCCGAAGCCTTTTATGCAGCAATAAGCAACGGATGCAACGCCGTTTATCTTGGATTAGATAAATTCAGTGCCCGAGCATATGCTAGAAATTTCAGCTTAGATAATTTAAAAGATTATATAGATTACGCTCATTTAAGAGATGTTAAAGTCTTTGTCACAATGAATACTATTTTATATGATGAAGAATTAAAAGAAGTTTATAACACTATTGATCAATTGGCAAAAATGAATGTTGATGCGATTATTGTTCAAGATTTAGCCATTATTAATTACATAACCAATCATTACAAAACTTTAGAAGCCCATGCTTCAACTCAAATTGGTATAGATGATTATCATGGTGCAAAAATAATGAAAAATATGGGCGTGAAAAGAATTGTTTTTGCTCGTGAAACACCCATAAAAACAATGGAAGAAATAAAAAAAGGCTTAGGAATTGATATTGAAGCCTTTATTCATGGTGCACTTTGCGTCTGTTACTCAGGCAATTGTCTAATGAGTTCAATGATTGGAGAAAGAAGTGGAAATCGCGGACGTTGTGCTGGATGTTGCAGACAAGTTTATACTCTTATTGATACTTTAAATAATACTAATGTTAAAACTGGTTATCTTCTTTCGATGAAAGATCTCAATGCCTCTTCATTTATAAAAGAAATGAAATTTGTCGATTCCTATAAAATAGAAGGAAGAATGAAAGAACCTTTATATGTAGCTAGTGTTACAAACACTTACCGCCATATTTTAGATGATCAAAAAATAGATTCCGATGCTCTTAATAAAGTCTTTAATCGAACATACACAAAAGGTTTTATGTTCGGAGAAAATAGTTCGAATATTACAAATATTGAAAGACCAAATAATTTTGGATATGAAATTGGAAGAGTTGTAAAAGTCCATAAAAATAAAGTTTGGATTAAACTATTTAAAAAGCTCAATAAAGGCGATCAAATCAGAATAGAAACAAAAAATCCATTTGAAGAAATTAGTATACCTGTTTTAAAACTTTTCGATGCCTCTTTTAATCCTTGTGAATCAAGCGATAAAACAGTCATTATATATTCCGATGAAAAAGTCGATTTAAATGCTAAAGTATACAAAACTAAAGATATTAAATTTGTTGAAGAAATAGAAAAAAGTCTTACCAACAAAGAATATAAAAAAATTATTATTAATATGGAAGTTACTGGTCATATCGGTCAACCTTTGCTTTTAAAATTAGAATGCCAAAATTATAAAGCTTACGCCAAATCCGATAACATTATCGAACAAGCTATATCTTTGCCAACTACTAAACAAAACATATACGACCAATTGAATAAACTTAATAATACACCCTATAGAATAGGAAACTTCATAGTTAATCTAGATGATAAAGCGTTTATTCCTCTAAAAGAAATCAATGAACTAAGAAGAAAAGATATAGCCAATTTGGATTCCATAAGATTATATAGAAAAACAAGTTTAAATAAACCTAATAATATAATTCCTCAAAAATTTGATTTACATCGACCTGAAATTTCAGTTCAAGTATATACACAAGAACAATATGAAGCTGCCAAAGAATTAGAAATAGAACACATCTACTATAAAAATTTTATCCATCGCAACAATCCTAAATATATCGATGATGACAAAGAAATATTATTCGGAGGATTAGGCTCTATCGATTACTATAAAGATAAAAATAAAATTTTAGTCTCCGATTATTCTTTAAATGTTACAAATTACGAAACTGTTGCAATATTATCTTCTTTAGGAGTCAATAGAATTACTTTATCCCAAGAAATTTGCAAGGATAATATAAATAAGTTAATAGAAAATTATTTTTCAAAATATTTAACATATCCTAATTTAGAATTGATTGTCTATGGACGAACATGCTTAATGCATTCTAGATATTGTCCATTAAAAAGATTAAATATGTGTGGAAAATGTAAAATTAATAAATATGCATTAAAAGATCGTTTTGCTACCTTTCCTATAACTTTTAATTCAGATTGCACAACAAATATATGGAATAGCAAAATATTAAATAATATGGATGAAATTCAAAATATAATAGGCGTAAATTTCTTTAGATTAGTCTTTACTACCGAAACGAAAGAAGAAACTTTTAAGATTATCAGCAATTTTAAAAATAGTCTTAAAAACAATGAAAAATCTAATTCTTTTGACAAAAAGAATCACACCCATGGTCATTTCTTTGAAAATCCACTCTAAAATTAAAAAATCATCTTGTTATAGCATTTCAAGATGATTTTTTTGCATAAAGAAAAATAAGCGCTTACAATTTAAATTATTTTCATAATTTAAA